>Ga0123355_10000008_pt1 | contig 191875 bp, 165 predicted proteins | sample TergutEmb28metaG_3_FD_89872 | JGI IMG/M metagenome (GOLD analysis project Ga0123355, IMG submission 89872) | Embiratermes neotenicus P1 segment gut microbial communities from Petit-Saut dam, French Guiana - Emb289 P1 | ecosystem: Host-associated > Arthropoda: Insects > Digestive system > Gut ...
GGAAAACAATGCTACTGCTACCGATAATATTTTTTCTTGCGTTGCCTCTCGCATACGCTCATTTTGCTCTTCCGTTCTTGCCATAATCGCACCTCCAAGAAAGTTTAGGTCACCGAACCTACCCTTTTAGTATATCGTTTCTTCAGCCCGCTTGTCAACTGCATGAACGGATATTCAGTATATTTTCCCTATTTATTTTGCCCCTTTTCAACAAAGCCTCACAAACGCATCAAGTCGGCGGATGTGGGGCTTATGGTGTCTTTGTCGGCTCTTGGGTGTTAAGTGGCACAAACCCTGAACAGGGCGGTCAAAGGTGCGTTTGCTAGCGTATCAATCCCATCCCTCTCATTTTATCTTGCAAGTCTATTACTTGGAGTGCGGTCAGCTTTAATTCTTGCCATGCGATTAAATGTGAAAATGTGTCCGCTCCGAATATGGCGGACAGCTTCTTGGCGTGGTCAAGGGTTACCCTCTTTCTGCCTCTCAAAATGTTTGAGCAATGGGAAGTGCTTATGTTTAGCTTGGCGGCTAGGTCTTTGAATTTTAGACCCATTGCCTCCATTATCTCTCGCACTCGCTTTTCTTGTAAAAGGAGCATGGTTTTAGTTTAGCAAATTTTTAGCTGTATGTAAAGTCATTCTCTGCCTCTTTGGGCTTTTGCTGTGTTTTTATGGGTTCAAATCCCACTCGTAGCGATTAGGAAAACTTTTTAATTTGTGGGCTTTTCGCCAAAGTTCAAATCGCACCGCCGAAAAATTGCCGACACCGCTTTAAGTTTTGCAAGCGGTCAATGTCCCTCGCCCCTCTTAAAAGCGGCACAAATCGCCCGAAAGGGGCTAAATACGGCTTATTTGCCCCCTAAAATAAAAAAACTAGCTGAATTAGCCCTTTGACCAATTCAACTAGTTTGGTGGTGCACTCGTCAGGATTCGAACCTGAAACGACGGTTCCGAAGACCGTAGTGATATCCCTTTCACCACGAGTGCAAAGGAGGCAACAATGCTATGCCTCAAGCGGTATAATTATAAAACAATCAAAACACAATGTCAAACACTTGGGACAGAGTATCAAAAGAAAAATAATTTTTATTGCATCTGATAAAATACCAAAAAGATAAATGGTTGCAAACCTGTGTCTATAAACTATCCGTTTGCTGTCAAAAAAGCGCTTGCAATCAAAAAAGTGACTTTCTAGCGAAGGATTTGAAAAAGCGTTTAGACCTTCTCGTTTACGGCGAAAATTATCCGCCGTCACCGCCGTCATTATCTTCAAGCCTTGCCACCCGCTGTGTCAAGGTCGGGTGGCTATGCTCAAGCATTACTACAAACGGATGCGGGGTAAGATTTCCTAAGTCCTCTCTATACAATTTTTTCAATGCAGAAACTGCGGCATCACCGCTTGTCATCTCTTTTTCAAAAGCATCTGCCTCGTATTCATGCTTGCGTGATTGAATATTAGCGGGAATATTTAATAACATCAAAATCGGCGACAACAATATAAACATCACATATATTCCAAATACTGGATTGGTATCAGTAAAGCCAAATGCTTGCGATACCTCGGGTCTTGCAACAATAAAAAAGGATGCGGTCATAATCAATACCAACTGCAGCAAACTAAGCGGCATACTTTTTAATATGTGGTTCTTTTTTATATGACCTATTTCATGGGCAAGTACAGCTATAACCTCGTCAACACTCAATTTCTCTATCAAAGTATCATAGAGCCCTATAGTCTTTGTTTTGCCAAAGCCGGTAGCAAAAGCATTTAGTTTTGTGCTTCGCTTAGAGGCATTAACTACATATATGTCTTTAATTTGATAACCTGTTTTGTAGGCGAGTTCTTTTATTTTGTCCTTTAACTCGCCATCCTCTAAAGGCGTGAGTTTATTAAAAAGTCTTATTAGGAAAGGACTGATAAAAGCAAAAAATAACTGAACAGCCAACAAAACAAAGAAAAACACTAAAAAAACCCAATCACCCATTGTGCCGTATAAAAACAAAAACAGCGACAATAGTCCTGATGCTAAAACCAACATAATCAAACCAAATTTTATTGTGTCAATAATGAAGGTAGCCGGCTTTGTTTTATTAAAGCCGTATCTTTTTTCTATTGAAAAAGTGTCATAAATTCCAAGCAGTCTTTGAATAACCATAGAAAAAAAGATAGGCGCAAGCAATATAAAAATGCCGGTCAAATATATGTTTGCCGTATAGCTTGAAATAAACTCAAACAAAACATTATGCACATTAAATATTAAGATAACTAAAGATATTGCCGTACCGATAAGCCCTGAAATCATAGAAAACCTTAATTGTTCCATTCCATAGGCTTGATTCTTTTTATAGGCTGCATCGTCAAAAACATCTTTTACATTTGCAGGCAAGGGTTTGTTCCGATGCGAATATGTCAGCATTTCTAATAAAAAGCCAAAGCCCGCAATCACCAAACAAACACATAAAATAGCTATTTTCATGCAATTCCCCTTCTTATTTTTCAATTCATAATTATAATGTGTTTTTAGTTTAAAACAACTGCCGTCACAACTTTATCCTTAGTCAAACAAGTTGCTAAAACCTGCCTCACATTATTTTGTTTTATTAATACGGCGGGTCAATGGGTCCTGCGCTCGTCATCCTCTCTACTACAACCGCCCTGTCCTTATAATACTTAATACCTATCGCCTCTAAAGTTTTCAAATATGCAACCTGATGAGGTCTAAAGGTATAATGCGACACATCTTCACGCCACTCTCCGCTTTCTTCATCTTGGTATCTAAACCTGACCGCCATCCACCTTCTTGACCCCCATTTAGACCAAAAAGCATCCTCAATAAGTGCATACGCAAACACTCCTTGCTTTATCACTTGTTTATCTTTAAGTATAAAATATAAATTAAATCCGATTCCAAACAACAACGGCGCCAACAGTCCCAAAACAGTCAACGGCATTGCAAATCCGGGCGGATCAAAAAATTCAAAAAAACCGTCTTCTCTTGCCATTGCAACCACCAAATGCCGAACCCCGTCCAGCATAACATAATTGGGGTCTTCACCTATGGGATAGGTAATGGGCATCCCTTCATCGTTTAATACAATACGCACCCTTTGATCTCTGACATTAGCACGAATGTTGGTATTTTGACCCTCAATCCACCAAACACCGTTTTGCAACCGATACGGCGGGGGATTTTGCATACTGCTGCCGCCCCCTCCTCTCTCAACAACTCTAATATGTGTATTTCTATCGCCAACCCACCAATAGTTGCCCACGACACGGGGATTAGGACAAGAATATACCCCTGTGGTTATCCCTGTATACCATATACCTTGTACAGCAAACCTAAACCGCCACAGCCTGCCGGGTCTTTCACGCGTTCCGCCTTGACAATTTTCATATATACTAAAAGAAACATTTATGCTCTCTCCATGATAAATCGCCCAATAATCTGCCCTTAGATTAGATATCCAGTTAAACAAAAAACCGCTGGTCACAATCAGCGCAACCGCTATTATTGAAAATATTATTATGTTGCCAAATCTTTTTCTCATAATTTTTTTAAAGTGAATAGAATATAGTTTTTTTATACGAATTAAATTTTTATGTTGTACTTTATGTTTTGTATTTTCATCCCGAGCTTTTCATAAAAATCCAGTGCGTTTTTATTCTCAGGATGCACAGTCAAATCTATATCTGTGCATTTTTCTGCCTTTGCCTTGTCAATAGCAAACTCCATAAATTTCATTCCGATTCCTCTCTTTTGAAATTCAGCTTTAACAGCCAGCTGTTCTATTAAAAATATTTTTCTGTCAAATACACCGGGATATTTCCGCTCAAACATCTTATAAATCATATACGAGACTATTTTATTATTAATCTTGCAAACACTGATTTGATTGCTGCTGATAAGCTCATAAAAGTATTCTTTTGAGATAGGGAATTCAACAGACTTGAAAAATTTCGGATCGTATCCGATATGCTGTCCGTGAATCTCTTTTGCAATTGTATTTATTTGTACAAAGTCACTTTTAGCTGCTAATATAAATTCCATCTATATACCTTTTTTTATTTTTTATCTTCTTCGTCGTTCTTCTCTTTCCAGAATCTCAAATGTTTATTTAACACCTTAGCCGCAAAAATAAATGAAAAATCATAAAAAATCATGATTACTGTGCCTAATACTGCTAAAATAATATATCCGGTTGCAACACCGCCCAGTATGTTCATCATACGGTCTAATTCTATTCCGAATAAAAATTCCCCGATAAACCTGCCCATAACAAAAACTATTATCGCAAATACCGCATTAAAAAATACTGCCACTATGCCGGCTCTCATAAGAGCAGACTTCTTTTTAGTGTAATCCAATTTTTTGATAAAGTGGGCTAAAATTGAGTATGGGGCGGCTAGAAAGGCGGCAAAAATAAATGATGTTGCAACAATTACAAGTCCGCCTGTAATAAAGAAGGATAGCGTAAGCGTAACTGCAATTGCCATAAATCCGTGAGGTATGCCGCATTGAAACGCAATGAAAAAACACAGAGCGGCGATTAGCACGGGAATTAAAAAAATAGGCATGAATGGCAGCGCGGTGACGGCAAGCGCTATGACGGCAATGGCGCTTGCCACAGCTGTGTATGTGATTTTTCTTGTTTGCTTCATTGATTTGATGGTTTATGTTTAAAATATTAATAGCAAAATTTAGGTATTGTTGAATATTATTATGATTTTATCGCCGAGACCCTCTTCCTATTTGATTTCGGCGAAACTGCTCATGCGCCTCTCTCAATCTTTCCCTGTTTTGCACATCATCAAAATGCGCACCTGTTTCTTGCCCCGTATTCCAATCCTCAGACATATCAAAATCCACCTGACTATGGCAAGCATAGCAAACATGATATTGTTTTGTGCCTCCGCCTGAATACTGGCAATCATGAGAAATAAAGCGCATCTTTACATCACAGCAATATTTATCAGGAATTTTCCTGCCCTCAAAATAGGCTTGTCTTTCAGCGTGAATTCTACTTTGCCTTATATTCTTAATTAATAAAGGAATAAGAATTGACACGAACAAAACGGAAATGATTATAAATACAAAAGCAACAACATTCATTTGATTTTTCCTCTTGATAACGGAGTTAGTTTGTTTAACTGTCAAGACAATTTACTTTATGCTTAAATCCTAATTAGCCGCACATACGGCATAGACAACACAAACACTCAGTACATGCCCATATTTGACAACACCTGCACAGAGCATTGCCCGCCGTATCCATAGGTCGTCCCCCATGCATATTATTATAATTGCCGTGTCCGCCCACTGATTGCGGATTGACATTAGGGTTTCCCATAACATTATTCAAGCGGCCGGCAGCCTCTTGATATTTTTGGTTGTTAGGGTCCATGCTTATTGCAATATTCAAATGATTGCGGCTTTCTGTCAGCCACTCGCGTTTATAATAAACGATAGCTTGATAATAATGCCACTCGGCATCCCGTATAGTAATGGAGTCTAGTTCTTGTTGAGCCTCAGTAAATTTGCCTGCTTTTAATAAAGCATCAACAACAGCCAAACCGCCGCTTGCGTTGAATGAACCGTCAGCGTTTTGAGCGCCCCCGCCCATTTGCCTGCGGGTCATGTCTTGACGGATAAAGGACCAAGCGTCCTCTAATTCCATAAGACGACGCGCGCCCTCGTTGCCCGCCTCCCCATCTAAAAAACGCTCTTCTGAAAATCTGGCTCGCAATTCTTCATAGCGTGCAGTAAGCATTTCATCGGGGCTTGCAGGCGGCAAGCCTAATACTCTGTATGGATCTGTCATTTTTTTAACTCCTTGTAGTTATATAGTACACTGTACACGGTTAATGGTGCTTTTAATATGGTATAATCAGCAATAGCAGGAAGTAGTAATTATCATTCTTTATAGACTGTGTCAATGGGCGACAAACCGAGCAATCAACTCGCACTGAAGCAACGGAAGGGGCGGCTAGGAGGCGAGGCATGGCGTGCAGGACGAAAAACGAATTTATTCGTTTTTCTGTCCACTAGCACGCCATCAGAAACAAGAAACTTTTAGCAACTGTTGCTTTAACAGCAACCCTCTCTTAAAGTATCCTGTTTCTTGCCGTCCCCAAAGGGGACGACGCCTCGCCTCCCCGACAAACGCCGTTTGAGCAGGTTGCTTGTCATTGCAATTCCCACATATTAAATCCTTGCTTTTTTCAGCTTCTTCTTGCTCTCTAGTAGCTCCAATACTTTCTTTCTCAAGCCATAAAACACAACATTCTCTAATAATCCGAAACTTTGATTAAACGCCGTGCAGTTAAAGCTTTCAATCGCTCTATTAACTGTTGCGGCAAAACAAAACTCTAAATCAGCGTAATTATCCTTTATAAACTGCTCGCGCCCTTCATACTTCCTCGTTACCAAAAACGGATTATACCTCTTCTTTTTGAAATCCTCGCACACATCGTCAAGTGCATCCGCTAAATAAATAAACTTCCCCACATTATATACTATTCCCAAATTATGTTCATTTGCCTTATTCTCTAACAACACACCGGCACATTCTTTCATCATGGACGCAAAACAATCAGCAACCTTATCTATGCTTGGCTCGTTATTTTTCTCATATTCTCTTAACAAAATATATTTGTTTGCCACAATTTCAGCCATCATCGGCTCTCTTTCTGCCGCCTTTTTGCCATGCTTTTTGAAAAAGCGATGAACAGGCTTTGACAAAAATTCCTTATCTAGCACATTGTCCTCTGCCTTACACTGTGCCATCAAAATATTAAGATCAGCTATACGGCAGAGCAAGTCGTTGGTTTGTATCGCGGGCTTTTTGCGTACAGGATTTCCTATGCAACGGGTTTCCATAAAATCTGCAGGATAGTCTAATTGGTCTGACACCAGTATAGCAAAAAATGTCGCGTCATAATTAATAGAAAAGCGCGCGGCTTGATTAAAGTTTTTCTTTATGGCAAAGCATAAACCGCAATAGAAAGCATGAAACAACACCTGCTCTTCATTCTTGATTATTGATTTGTCTGGAAGAATGTATCCGTACATGATTGATGTTTTGTAATTGATGGTTGGTAGTGGTTGGATAATGTGTCGTAGTTGGGTAATTGTAGTAAAGTAGGGTTTTTGGTTTTTGTCATCCTGAGCGCAACGAAGGATCTAGCCTAAGGCGAAAATTGAGAGTTGGTGTATTTGTTTTCACTTTGCTAAACCCTTCGGCACTTTATCAATTAATATCCCTATACTCAACAATGAATTGAGCGTTTCTCCCCTGCAACTCTTTGTGCCAAAATTGGAGATTATGTGTAACATTTCCAGTCACAACCTCAAAACGAATTGTTTCGGCAGGAACTCCATTCACATATGCTTGACGAGAAGACAAACTTACAGCATATATAATTTTGGTGTTTCTAGTTTGCCACCATCCAATTATCTCCTCGTCCTCAAGGCGATTAATAGTATGTTCATTTAACAAGTCAAAACGGCGAAAAGCAGAAGCATAATAAGTTTGATTTCTAGGATTACGGGGGAAATCAATAACCATCAAATTATTAAAACTAGCCAAATAAACCATCATAGCACCATCTTGAAAGTGAAGCGTAGCAAAGTGAGTTTGCACTTCGTAGTTTCTCTCGTCAAAATCCAAACCACGCCACCCATTTATTCTATGATACTCCAACGCATCCTCAGGAGTATCACATCCTATCCAACAAGCAACCATTAAACCTAGTGCTGTTATGGCAATAAGCAATCCCGCCATAAATGTCATAATCATTTTCTTTTTCATTAAATGATTCTCCATAAATAAATCGTTTTTTCGCCTTCGGCTAGATCCTTCGGCTTCGCCCCGTTGGGGCTTCGCTCAGGATGACAGAACCATGCTATTCACTTTTACTAAACCTACCATTCACACCAACGAAAAAGATCCCTCGGCTACGCGAGATGGTAAGTTTACACAATAAACCCAATTTTTCTTTTAACCTTATCCAATGTTCTATACGCCGCCAATCTTGCTTTTTCCGCACCTTGCTTCATAACTCCTTCTAAATATGCTTTGTCCCCTATTATCCTCTTATACTCACCCTGCACCTTGCCCAAAAACTCTGCAACGCACTCTCCCACACTCACCTTAAAGTCCTCATAGCTATATCCAACAAACTCTTTTTCGGCTTCTTTTATGCTCACACCTTTGATTTGCGAATAAATAGTGAGTAAATTTGTAATCCCAGGCTTAGTCGTCTTTGCTTTAATTTCTGTTTCGCTGTCTGTCACGCTCCGCTTAAATTTTCTCATTATATCGTCCTTATTATCAAGCAAAAAGATTATCCCGTTAGGATTATCACCCGTTTTGCCCATCTTAGCCTTAGGCTCTAACAAAGAAAAAACCTTCGCCCCAGTCTTATTAAACACCCCGTCAGGAACAACGAAGGTCGGGCTATACTTATTATTAAACCTAATAGCCAAATTGCGTGCCAATTCTAAATGCTGCTTTTGATCCTTTCCGATAGGCACCAAATCCGCCTGATACAACAAAATATCCGCCGCCATCAACACAGGATAATCAAACAAACCAACATTAACATTATGCTTTGCCTCTTTAGATTTCTCCCTAAATTGAATCATGCGTCTAGCCTCACCCATCATCGTATAGCAATTAAGTATCCAAGTCAATTCAGCGTGTTCTTTGACATGAGACTGAATAAATATTGTGCTTTTGTTTGCATCCAGCCCACACGCCAAAAATAGCGCAAGCATATCTAATGAATTTTTACGAAGTAAGGCAGGCTCAATGTCCACAGTAATGCTGTGCATATCCACAACACTATAAAAGCAATCGTTTTCCTTTTGCAGCTCTATCATGTTTTTAATGGCACCGATATAGTTGCCGATAGTCAGCTGTCCTGTCGGCTTTAATCCAGAAAAAACTCTTTTTGTTTTGTTTTGTTTATCTTGATTTTCCATATTTTTTTAATTTTCCTTGTAGTGATGTGTAGTTTATAGCTTGTAATGTAATGTGTAGTAGTAATGTGCAATGGTATGTTTTATAATAGTGCGTTTATTTGGTCTTGTCATCTTGAGCGTAGCCGAAAGATCTCCTTAAAACCAACCTTATTTCTTGACAACACTCTCATAACTGTGCTAGGCTAGAGCAATGAAAGAATACGCCGTATACATGGTTACCAACAAATATCATAGTGTCCTATACATAGGCATGACAAGCGACATTGAACGCAGGACCTATGAGCATAGAGAGCATTTGATACAAGGTTTTTCTGGTAAATATAACTGCACCAAACTTGTATATGTGGAGTTTTGTAGTGATGTGTATGATGCCTTAAATAGAGAGAAACAACTAAAAAGATGGATAAGGGCTAAAAAAGATGCTTTGATTAATAAGTTTAACCCGGAGTGGAGAGATTTGATTTATGATTGTTTTTAATTTTTATCATATAAAACCCTAATCGCCCCATCCTCATATACATAAATATGCCATAACCCAACACTATAAATCCAATCCGTGTAAGAGCAAAGAAAATAACACCTAGTGCCACCGCTAAAACTAGTTGAAATAATCATAATAGTATTGTATCCGCTTGTCAAATCTAATCTAGCTAAAGCTATTCTCTGTTTTATATTTGAAGAAACCAAATGAGTATAATGAGGTCTCAAACAACAACAAACTATCAAATCATTTTTTAATAATTCTATAGAAGTTTCTTTGTCCAAAACATAAACGCAATAGCTTAAATCTTCACCATGAATTTCACTACTGTTCCAAACAAGACAATCGTTTTCTATATTAAACTGATAATCATACAACCGATATAAAGGTTGAATAGAAAATGCCATTAAAGAAAATAGTGGCATTAAAAGAACTGCAAGCATGACAAAAATCATGGTTATGATGTATCTTACATTATCTTGTTTTTTAATTTTACCATTCATTATTTTATCCTCCAGCAGGAGATCCTTCGGCTACGCTTAGGATGACAACGCCCGCCAATTATTTTTACCTCATGCGACTTGAAACCACAATGTTTAAGTCATAACTAATGCGTGTAATCTCTATAATTGCTGGTATTAACACTGCTAAATCATTTATATTCCTATGCCGCCTAACAGTAATAAATTCTATAGTGAGTGTATTGCTTACATATGATATACTGCTTATCTCATACGGCACATCATAGCCTTCAAAATTAACAGCTATTAATTGATTAGCTTCAAAAAAGCTGTCACTATATTCAAAATCAAGCCAATTATCTTGCGTAACCAATCCCTGCTCAACAAGTTGTGTCCTGTCATTCATAAAATTCCATAATTCATCTCTTGAATTTATTAACTGTGCTATACCGCCAATGAACGGATACCCTTTCGTAATGACTGCACCCCTTCCTATATGAGCAACAAATTGTGCATTGTCTAGACCCTGTATCCGTCCTTGATTTGAGTCACAGGCTGCCGCACCGAATACAAACGCAAAGAGCACTGTTATTATAATTGCTAATGAACCGAGTTTCTTGCCCATGTTTCTTTTTCTCCTTGTTTTAATTCGGCTGTTTCCCGCCGAATTAGATTTATATAATAATGCTTGGTTTTGTCATCCTGAGCATAGCCGAAGAGTCTCCTTGCTTGCTTAATTTATCTCGCTGTCCTTACAAAAGTAATTGTTTCATATCGTCTGCCAAAAAGTTCATCTGTATGACTTTCATTTATATTAATTGTAAAACTCTCAAATCTTTCTCTCCGCCTTTCATTTGCTCTATCGCTAACTCTAGATGCCTGCGGATAATTTGCCCAAGCCGACAGCAAAAGTTTAGGAGGATAATTTGCCAAATCTTGATTATATGTCACTCTTTCATATAGTCTAAACCCATACTCCTCTACTATTGTAACAAGGATAATTTCATCATCAATTCTAACTATGCCATCAGTATACCAACGATCAAAACCTACTCCTACTTCAAATTGAATATTAGGGTTTTCAGAAACCCATACCGAATTAGGAATTTGCCATGGTGTTATTACAAAATGACCACAAGTAGCAAAATTAGTAAAAAAGAACAACCATATTGCAACACCTATAAAAGCAAGAAGCATAATAGAACAACTGCCGGCTGCTATTTTCTTTGCCCGTCCACCTTTTTTGCTTTTCTCGTTTGCTATGTTGTTTTCATTTATTTCCGGAAAATCTATAAAATCTATCTCCATAATAATTATTTAGACCCAAGCCACCAATATTATCAGCGAAAGAGATCCTTCTGCTACGCTCAGGATGACAAAACAAACACCGATACTTGTCATCCTGAACTAAAGTGAAGGATCTAGTGTAGCGATAAATTTACACCATCTTGTCAAACAAACCAATAATCCTTTCTAATCCTTTCTTAATCATCTCATCAGAAGTCGCATAACTTAATCTAATAAAATTATCTGCACCAAAGCTCTCTAACGGCACTACCGCCACAAGCGCCTCATCCAATAGCACCTCTGCAATGCATTGCGCTCCTTTAATTACCCTATCACCTATCTTCTTTCCAAAAAACTTAGACACATCAATCATTACATAAAAGGCTCCGCCCGGTGCTAAAATTTCTAAACCTGCACCTTTAATAATCTTAACCATCAAATCTCTTCTTCCCTTAAACACCTCATTCATCTTTGCTAAAAATTCATCGCTTCGTTTATCTCCTAGTGCCTTCATAGTAGCATACATCGCGATACTATTTGGGTTTGAAGTTGCATGGCTTTGAATATTTCCCATTGCCTTAGCAACCCCAACCTCACTTGCCGTATAACCAATTCGCCAGCCGGTCATCGCATAGGATTTTGACACACCGTTTACTAAAATTGTTCTCGCCTTAATTGCCTCGCTATAGCACGCAATAGACACAATTTTGGTTTCATATGATAATTGGTCATAAATCTCGTCAGAAATAATCACTATATCCTTATGATTTTCTAATTCCTTAGCCAGTGCAAAAATTTCATCTTTTGTGTAGACTATACCGCTAGGATTAGACGGGTTATTGATAATGATTGCTTTAGTCTTAGGTGTGATATGACTTTTTAACACAGCCGGTGTCAATTTATAATTGCTGCTTGCCGTATCAATGACCACAGGCACGGCATCACATAATTTCACCAACTCCGGATAAGTAAGCCAATAAGGAGAAACGATAATTACTTCTTCACCCTTTTGAACAGTTGCCGCCAGTGCATTATATAACGAGTGCTTTGCCCCGTTTGATACAATGATTTGAGAAAAATCATAGTCTAAGCCTTGATTCTTTTTAATATCAGCCGCAATAGCCTTTCTTAAATCAGGAGTGCCTGATGCATCTGTGTATCTAGTGATTCCCTTATTAAGCGCCTCAATCGCATACTCTTTGATAAAGTCAGGAGTATCAAAATCAGGCTCTCCAGCCCCAAACGATATGACATCCAGTCCTTCCTTTTTCATTTTAGCCGCCTTTGCTGTTATTGCCAAAGTCAACGAAGCAGATATCCCTTTTGCCCTGTCTGTTAGTCTCATTTTTACACTTTTCCTTATAATTTTTTTTGCATTATAACATGAGCAAAAATAAAATGCAAGTCATTTTGCTTGCATTTATAAGTATAATGTATAAAGTATGAAATGTTGCGGATATTGAACAGTAGTTTGGTTTGACCGGCTGCTGATAAATCCGGATTGCTTGGTACTGCTTTGCAATCAGAAATCTAAATTAATAATCTTTTAATCCCACCAAATAATCTATTGAGCATTCAAAATGTTTTGCAAGGATAATAAGGTTTTCTATTGTGGGAATTCTTGTTTTATTTATCCACGAATTTATTGTCCTTTGAGGAATGCCTACAATCTTACCAAAAGCCACAATGCTCTTTCCTTCCATTAACCCTCTTAGCATTAGAGTAAATTCATCCTTATTAAATATTTCCCCATATTTATTTTTGTTCATACTATTATTATTTGCTCAACTGTGCTAAAAATGCTTGACTTGGCTCACCTGAGCAATATATAATTGTTCTATACATATATGTGTTGTTAAAACGAGGAATTATCCGGTCTCGCCCAATTTACTCAGCTGGCAGGCATGACAGATACGCGGTTTTTAGCAACAAAGCACCCTGCAAACCGGTTAATTGCAGGGTGTTTTTTTATAATGATATTTTATTTTTTATAAACCGATTTTCCCCAGGGCATAAAAAAGTTTGACAAGCACATTCTAAATATAGTATAATTTGGTAAAATTATTTTTTGGTGATTTTGTAGTTAGTACTTGCTGATTACACATTGCAGCACCAACCACCAACAAGGAGAGAAAAAAACAAATGCAACACACTATTAAACAAGAGTTAGAGCTAAACGCACAATTCGGCGCAAACAACTACAAACCCCTGCCCGTAGCCATCGCAACAGGCAAAGGCATTTGGGTAGAAGACACAGAGGGCAACAAATACATGGATATGCTTGCCGCATATTCATCACTTAACCAAGGTCACCGCCACCACAAAATAATCGCCGCCCTAAAAAAGCAGGCTGACAGGCTTACTATCTCGTCAAGAGCATTTCATAACGACAAAATGGGGTTGTTTTTAGAAAAACTTTGCACTATGACTGGCTTTGAAAAGGCGCTTTTAATGAACACGGGTGCTGAAGCTGTTGAAACTGCGCTTAAAGCTGTTAGAAAATATGCCTTTTTGAAAAAGGGCATCACTGACGGCGAGATTATCGCTTGCAGCAACAATTTTCACGGCCGCACTATTTCTGTGGTGAGCTTTTCAACCGAACCGCAATACCGTGACGGATTTGGACCTTTTACTCCAGGCTTTAAGACGGCGGAGTACGGCAATATCAAAGATATGAGAAAGCTGGTGACGGACAAAACGATTGCTGTAATTTTAGAGCCTATTCAAGGTGAAGCAGGCGTTGTTGTTCCGCCTAAAAATTATTTAAAGCAAGTTAGAGAATTATGTGATGAAAAGGGTCTTTTGATGATTTGTGATGAAATTCAAACTGGTTTTGGCAGAAGCGGCAAAATGTTTGCGTTTGAGCATGCAGACATTAGACCTGATTTAGTTGTAGTAGGAAAGGCGCTGGGCGGCGGAGTTTATCCTGTGTCGGCATGCTTGACTTCTAGTGAAATTATGAGCGTGTTTAATCCGGGGGATCACGGGTCAACCTTTGGCGGAAATCCGCTTGGGGCGGCAGTAGGTATTGCGGCGCTAGAGGTTTTAGAAAAAGAAAAGTTGGTTGATAAGTCAAGAAAGAACGGCAAATATTTTATGGATTTATTAAAAACGCTAAAAAACCCTCTTATCAAAGAAGTGAGAGGCAAAGGATTGATGCTTGGCTTAGAAATGTCAGAGGCAGCAAGACCTTATTGTGAAAAACTAATGAAAAAAGGCTTGCTATGCAAAGAAACTCACACATATACAATTAGATTCACTCCCCCGCTTGTCATTACAAGAGCAGAAATTGATAAGGCGTTTGATATTATTAAAGAAGTAATCGGATAGTATAAATTTGGGATTAGGGGTTTAACAACCAAACAAAAAAATAGCGGCAATGTTTTTTAATTTGATATTGCCGCTTTTTTATTTATAAAGAGGCTCTATACAAATAAAAGTCAATTCAGCGTCCGTCAATCCGCTTTGCTTTATTGCTTTTTCTTTATAAGCCTTTAACTGCGCAAGGTCTTTCTTTGTAGCTATCTCAACGCCCTCTTCTTCTCCGTCAAAGTTTAACCTCAGCAACATTTCATAATATTCATTTAAATATGCTTTTTGTCTTTTCATAATATTTTTTTACACCTCTCACATATATAACACTCCTTGTTTCAAGGAGTGTTAAGTAAATCTCCTTGATTTAAGGAATAATATTTTATGTGGAGAGAATAAAAGAATTAAGAATAGAGAACGGATTAACCCAAGTTCAATTAGGGAAAATAATAGGCTTTGACGGCAGAACCATTAGTCAGTACGAAAGGGGGATTAATGAACCTGATGTTAAAACTATTAAAAAGTTGTGCGATTTTTTTGAGGTGACCTCAGATTATCTGTTAGGATTTGTAGATTTTTATTAGAGAATAAGGAAGATGCATAAGTTTATGACACTTAATAAATCATTCGCCTTGAGATTGACAGGACTATTGGTAGAAAATAAAACGAGTAAATACCTCCTAGAAAAGATAAGCGGTTTATCTCATTCTGCGTTAAGAAATATATTCAACGAAAACAATAAAGAAGTCCGGTTGTCCACTGTTGCAAAAGCAGCCAATGTGTTTGATCTTTCGTTAAGTGAATTTTTTAGCCATGAGGTATTTGACCTTACTAAAATAGAATATGAATAAATACATATTCGGGATTTGTAGATTTTGATTAAACAACATAAAATATCAATATCCTGGGCAATGCAGCAATCGGAGTCCCGTTGGTTGTTTCAAAACACCAAAGACGGCGTCTCCTTCTAATTCACAAATCCGGCTCAATTATAAAACAAGCGCCATTATTCCGTACACAATCAATGCAACCCCCGATATAATTGCCCCGGCGCTCGGCGGCAATTTTCTTAAATATTTTGATAAGAAAAATGTAACACTAGAATAAACAAAGTGCATTAAACCTACAAACACAGCCACCCAAAAGGACACGATGCCCAGCACCAAAATCACTCCTATGGTGATAAACATTGCCTCAACACTCATAAACAAACCCGTCATAATTATGTTTTTTATACTGCCGCCCTCTTCTTTTTCTTCTAAACTGCCGGCTTCATCTGTCAAAGTTTTTGCCTTTTTGATTTTTTGCCTGTGCCTTGATATATAATAACTTGTTATTACCCATGCACCCAATAATATAAAAAGAATACCTATTATTATATCGATTTCAAAATCAATCAAATCAAAAAATGCCCGCGCAATGAAATATCCCGCCGCACAGCATAAAAATAAAAACACATTTATTAAAACAACCTGCCAAAACCTGACTTTCTTTTGCGACCCAAACGACACACCTATAAACAATGCGTCAATGGATACTAAAGCGCTTGATAAAAACATTACCCACATTATACACAAGTATGTTTGTACTATAAGTTTTGTTACAAAATATTAAGTCTAAATCAAAATCCCCCCTCAAATCATTTTGAGAATATCAGAAAATGTTTTATAATTATATTAAGATAGTGGGGTAGTCTGCAATGAAAATCATTTTGACCAATAATCCGCTTGTTTTTGAGCGGTTTAAAGACACATTAAAAATAGATTTTCATGCCGTTTCAATCAAAACAATACTGTCTTTAGCCCGTAATTTTGTGCATAAAGGACATAAGCTGCTGTCACACCCGCTTGCAGGAAGCATAAAACCAAATGAAACGCTTTATAAAAGCATTGTGCTGACAAATGAAACCGCTTCACTGGACTTTGAATCGCTCTCTATAATTGAAAACAGCATAATGCTGACAAACAATTTTATAGAGAGAAATTTAGAAAAACTAGAAACTGCATACAAAAATGATATGATGGAAATGGATTTAAGATTGATAAACAATATCTAAACAAACAACCCTATAAGGAGAAAACATATAAAATGAACCTAAATTTAGGCTACATCAAAATCAAAAACATTCAATTTGCCGATGAATGTAAACTTCAAGACGGCACGCTTTTTGTGTCTAAACAATGCTTAGAGAGCATTATTTTAGCCGACGAAAACTTTGAGTCTGTGTCGTTTGACATTGCTCAACCCGGCGACAGCGTAAGAATTACACCTGTTAAAGATGTAATTGAACCCCGTTGCAAAGTAGACGGCGGCGGCGACATCTTTCCCGGTGTCGTGTCTAAAGTCGCAACTGTCGGCAGCGGCACAACCCATGTCCTGAAAGGAATGGCTGTGGTAACCACAGGGTCTATCGTGGGCTTTCAAGAGGGTATCATTGACATGAGCGGGCTTGGCGCTGAGTACACTCCGTTTTCAAAAACCATCAACCTTTGTATTGACTTTAAACCTAAAAAAGGTATTAAGCCGCACGCTTATGAAGAATCTTTAAGAAAGGCTGGCTTGAAAGTTGCGTATGAATTGGGTAAATTAGGCAAAAATGTTAAACCTGACGAAGTCAAATCATATGAATATCTGCCTATGATGCAATCGGCTAAAAAGTATCCTGATTTACCGAGAGTAGGTTATGTACAAATGCTTCAGTCGCAAGGTTTATTGCATGATACCTATGTATACGGCGTAGACATGAAGCAATCACTGTCAACCATAATTTCTCCTACAGAAATTTTTGACGGGGCAATTATCAGCGGAAACTGCGTGTCGGCTTGCGATAAAAACACAACATATCACCACCAAAACAACCCTGTCATAGAAGATTTATTTAATGAGCACGGAAAAACATTAAATTTTTGTGCCATGATAATCACAAATGAAAATGTATTCTTGGCAGACAAGCAGCGCTCATCTGATTGGACAGCTAAAATGGTAGAACATTTGGATTTAGACGGAGTTATTATTTCTCAAGAAGGTTTCGGAAATCCTGATACTGATTTGATAATGAATTGCAAAAAAGTTGAGGCTGTGGGGACCAAAACTGTTATTATTACTGATGAGTATGCCGGTCGTGAGGGTACTTCACAATCACTGGCAGACGCCGACCCAAGCGCTGACGCCGTGGTAACAGGCGGAAACGCTAATCAATTAATCACTTTGCCAAAACTAAACAAAATAATCGGCACACTGGACTATACAGACAAAATTGCAGGCGGCTTTAAGGGCAGTCTAAACAAAAAGAACGGCACAATAACTGTTGAAATTCAAGCAATAATCGGCGCAACCAATGAGCTTGGTTTTAATAAATTAAGCGCAAGATAATAAATTATCAAGTAAAGGGTTTATTTACTTTTTATTTATGGACATAACCAAACAACCATACAAGGAGAAATCACAACAATGGCTACAAAAAAACTAAAAGTAGTTCACTATATAAATCAATTTTATGCAGGTATCGGCGGCGAAGAAAAAGCCGACCATAAACCTGAAGTGCGCAAGGGAATAGTAGGTCCCGGTCTTGCTTTGAATGCAGCATTCGGCGATAATGCAGAGATTACGCACACTATTATTTGCGGCGACAGTTATTTTAATGAAAACTTAGATGCCGCAAAAAAAGAATTATTAGAAATGATAAAGTCAGCCAATCCTGATTTGTTTATTGCAGGTCCTGCTTTTAATGCAGGACGATACGGCGTTGCTTGCGGAACAATTTGCGATTTAGTTCAAAAAGAATTGGGCATTGCCGCAGTGTCAGGGATGTACAAAGAAAATCCCGGCGCAGATATGTTTAAAAATGCAGTCTATATTATTGAAACGCAAAACAGTGCAGTAGACATGAGAAATGCTGCGCCTAAAATGGCGGCTTTGGGTATAAAACTGGCTAGAGGTGAAACTGTCGGCGCGTCCATTGAAGAAGGGTATTTGCCGGGCGTTGCCAGAGTAAACTTCTTTGATTATGACAGAGGTTCTAAAAGAGCTGTAGATATGCTGTTAAAAAAATTGGCGGGTCAATCTTTTGTAACTGAATATCCTATGCCTGATTTTGACAGAGTGCCTCCAAATCCTGCGGTCAAAGACATGACAAAGGCTAAGGTTGCTTTAGTCACAAGCGGCGGAATTGTTCCTAAGAAAAACCCCGACCACATTGAGTCAAGTTCAGCATCTAAATACGGCGAATATGACATAACGGGCGTAAATGACCTAACGGACAAAACATATGAAACAGCGCACGGCGGCTATGACCCTGTATATGCAAATCAAGATGCTGACAGAGTATTGCCCGTGGATGTTTTGCGTGATTTAGAAAAAGAAGGCAAAATCGGAAAACTGCATAACAAGTTTTATACCACTACAGGAAACGGCACTTCAATCAAAAATTCAAAAGGTTTTGCAAAAGAATTTGCGCAAAGGTTGCTGAATGACGGTGTTAATGCCGTAATTTTGACCTCTACTTGAGGAACTTGCACTCGTTGCGGCGCAACGATGGTTAAGGAGATTGAAAAAGTAGGCATCCCTGTTGTTCATGTATGTACTGTTACACCTATTTCATTGACAGTAGGCGCAAACAGAATTGTTCCGGCAATTGCTATCCCCTACCCTTTTGGACACCCGACTAAGACAAAGGATGAGGAGAAGCAAATCAGAAGAAAGCTTGTTGACACTGCTTTGGCAGCATTAGGCACTGAAGTTAGTGAGCAAACTGTATTTGAGGTTAAGTAGTTATCAGAGACTAGCGATTAGCGAGTAGTATGCAGGTGCGAACTTTTTGTTCGCCCGCCTTGTCGTGCCTTTAGCGAAGCGAAACATAGCCGAAGGCATGGCTATAAGGAATACTTAATCCTCACTACCCGTTACTCACTAAAATTTTACAGAGTAAAATTCATATGAAACCAGTTATACGAATGAATAATTGCTTTGCCAGCAAAACTGTATGTACAGCTATAAAATGCTGCCCGACAAATGCAATTAACTATATTGAGGCATTAGAGCCGATTTTAGATAAAACCTTAAAATGCAATTGCACTGACCCAAACAGGCAAGGCAGAATTCCTGTTGTTTGCACTGATGACGGTTGCTGTGATGACACTTTGTGCGGAGATGATTGTATTCTTGCGGCGGAAACCCTTATGGACGCATAATTATTGATTACTCAAAATGTACCGGATGCGGATTATGTGCAAAAGAGTGTTGCGGCTCTGCTATAGATATGATAAAGGCAAAAGAAAACAAAAAAGCGGCTTATTGCTGTAACGGCAAATGCTAAAGGAATTTTTTATGTCAAAAATATATGACACCATAATAATCGGCGCAGGTCCTGCCGGTCTGTCGGCGGGACTATATGCCGGAAGAGCAAGAATGTCTACTCTTATTATTGAAAAAGATAAAGACGGCGGACAAATTGTTACTACTTCTGAAATTGAGAATTATCCCGGCGGAGTGGATCATGAATCCGGAAAATCTTTGATTGAAAGAATGGCAAAGCAAGCCAGCCACTTCGGTGCTGAAAAGGTTTATGACACTGTTATAGATGTCAAACTCGACAGCAAAATCAAAGAAGTCAAATGCAATAAGTCTAGCTATAAAGCTAAATCTGTCATCATTGCTACAGGCGCGCATCCTAGACCTATCGGCTGCGAAAATGAAAGAGATTTCATCGGAAAAGGAGTGTCTTATTGCGCTACTTGTGATGCTGCTTTCTTTGAAGAACTTTGCGTATATGTCGTAGGCGGCGGTGATTCTGCCTTAGAAGAAGCCATGTTTTGCGCTAATTTCGCCAGAGAAGTTATAATTATTCATAGAAGAGATGAGTTTAGAGCGGCAAAGTCTATTCAAGAAAAGGTCAAAAAACATCCTAAGATTAAATTAATGCTTAGTCACGAAATTGTTAGGCTTGACGGTGACGGAATTTTGACTAGCATGATAATAAAGGACTTAAAAACCGGTGAAACTAGAACTATTGAAGCAGATGAAAATGACGGAACATTCGGAGTTTTCGGGTTTGTAGGATTTATACCGCACACCGATTTATTTGTAAATAAGATTAACTTAGAGAATGGATACATTAAAACCTGTGAAAACATGAAAACTAATATTGACGGCGTGTTTGCTGCGGGCGATGTGAGATTAAAGAGTTTAAGGCAGGTTATTACGGCAGCGGCGGACGGTGCTATTGCGGCGGTACAGGCAGAACACTACATTAATAAATAATTTTGAATTCATAGTTCAAAATTAAGGAGAATCCATGTTAAACGATAGACTCAGTCAGCTAGGCTTTATACCGCCGCAAACCCCAAGCAGACACTTTGACATTAGCCACTGGTCTGAAAACAAAATCCCCAACGACCACATCTATTCAGTAACAGAAAAAGTGGACAACATCACACTTTCACGAGGAAGTTATTTGTATGCGGAAGCAAAATATGCCGGGTCTTTCAGATTAGAAGAGGGTGCTGTTTTGGTTGCCCCCAACCTTGAAAAATGCAACTCTGTCCTTCTGAGCAGAGGAGCAAAAGCATGGTTGCCTAAACTTAAAAAGACTGAAGAAGGTTGGTTTGCAGGCAGTGATATTAACAGAAACGGCACAGTGCTGGTTGAAGAAGATGCCTTGTTAGTAACTAATTCTAAAGCAAAATTTAAGTATCGCATCGGCAACGGTCAAATTATTTTTGAATAATAAATTCTAACCACTATAAACTTATAAATCAAGGAGAACTAAAAAATGATTGAACTAAACAAAGACAACTTTGAACAAGAAGTTAAACAACCGACAAGCGGACTAATCCTAGTTGATTATTTCGGAACAGGCTGTATGCCATGCGAAGCTCTTATGCCTACGATTGAAAAATTGTCAACCCAATACGGTGACAAAATTAAGTTTACTAAACTAAATACTACTCAGGCAAGACGGCTTGCCATTGGTGAAAGAATTTTGGGTTTGCCGGTAGTGGCAATCTATAAAGGCGGCAACAAAATTGAAGAATTAGTAAAAGACGATTGTACTGAAGTGAAAATTGAGGAAATGATTAAAAAGCATATTTAAGTATAAGGTATAAATATAAACTAATGGTGACCGGGATTAAGTAGTTTGCTTAATTCGGATTGATTCACTATCCGGATATTATTCTGTCATTATTCTCTATAACTACTAGACCTCCCCATCATTACTTTATACTTAACACTTAATACTTAACTATACCCCCAATATCAAAATAAGGAGGAAAAACTACAACCATGTTAAAAGGAAAAAAAGTTATCATCATCGGTGACAGAGACGGCGTTCCGGGACCTGCGATTGAAGAGTGCGTAAAAACTGCCGGTGCAGAAGTTATCTTTTCGTCAACGGAGTGCTTTGTGTGAACGGCCGCAGGTGCGATGGACTTAGAGAATCAAAAAAGGGTCAAAGAATTTGCTGAAAAGTTTGGTGCAGAGAATGTTGTTGTTGTCATCGGCGCAGCCGAAGGCGAAGCAGCAGGCTTGGCAGCAGAAACTGTCACAGCAGGCGATCCTACATTCGCAGGTCCACTCACAGGAGTCTCGTTGGGACTTAAAGTGTTTCACATTTGTGAAGAAGAAATCAAAAACATTGTTGACGCAAGCGTTTATGATGCTCAAGTCGGCATGATGGAAATGGTATTAGATGTAGCTGAAATTGCAAAAGAAATGAACAATATCCGAAGCCAATTTTGCAAGTTTTAGTCAAAAAACCGCCCTGTATTAGGGGCGGTTTTTTCGTAGTATACAGTATTCAACCAATAAACATCAGTTTGCCTTTTTTTGCAAAATCATCTTTTTAATCCTCTAAGTTTTTTACAATCTCTTCTAGTCGCCGTTTTGTCTCCTAAGCTCCTCTGCTTTTTTTATATTCTGTTCAATTTTCTTCATTTTTAATAACTATAATCCTCTTCAAATCTTTTTGCTTCATCTTCTCTCTGCTTTGCTCCCTCGCAATACTATTTTCTATACTTAAATTCTTTAAACCTATAATATAAGACATCTATACTATATTAATACATCAACAAATTAAAAAAACTGCAAAAGGGCATTAATAAAAGAGGCTCTTAGATAGCTGCTAACCCCCTGCCGCTTAATCAGCTTCAAACTCTATCCTGTCCGTTGCCGCCCATTTGACACTGTCTGACTTTTTTAAATTTGCTATAATATAAACGGGAAAATAGCTAACCGCATACAAAGGATGAAAAAATAAAACCGCAAATTTTTCATAAAGCGGAACTTTCATATTTTTCCAATCCGCAATTAATATTATCAAAGTATATAAAAACAACGCACCATAAACAAGCACCAGCGGAATCCACACCAAACGCAAAATCAAAAACATCAGATTAACATCATAACTGCCAAAGCCTCCGGCCCAAAAACCTAACAACGCCAATCCCCCCATTATTATTACCATTGACACTCCAAAAAAAATAGCCACAGGATAGGTTCCGATTAAAAATCCTATATTTTTAAAAGTTGTTTCTTTAGACAAGATCTTTTTTCTAATCTTTTTGCCGTACTTACGCTTAGCCTCTACATGACCGCTTATCCAACGCAGTTTTCTTTTAGACGCTGTTTTTTCATCAATCGCCTCTTCTGTATACACCTTAGCGTGCGAATAATACATAGATGACCAATCTTTCAGCACAGCATCCATAGCCATCTCATAATCCTCAGTTAAGCCCCGATACGGCCATCCGTCATTTTGCTTAATAACATCCGCCCGTACCATCATTCCCGTCCCCACCATCGTGATTGTCATGCCGAAAGCATTGCGGGCCCGGTTTCCTAATTCGTCTACCATAGTCCATACCAAAGCAGTGCAGTTTGAAACAAGCGACCTTGAGTCACGGCGGCGGCTTTGCCAGTTTTTAATCAGCTTTTTGCCGCAGATTATTTGCTTGCCGCTGGCAAGAGCATTATTCATCTCCTCTAATAAATCCTTGGCGGCAAGATTGTCCGCATCAACAATCAAAAACGCATCGTATTTATCAGGATCATCGGCTAAAATCTTTTTCAATACCCCGTCCAATGCATCGCCCTTGCAAGTCTGCTCATTTATTATTGTAATATGTGTTCTTTCATAAAGATAAGCTATTTCAATAGTAGGGTCTTTTTTATCCGCAACAACAATGTGTATGTCAAAATAATTAGAATCGTATGTTTGTTTTGCAAGCGTGTCCAAGCAATGTCCGATAACCGTGCTTTCATTTCTGGCAGGAATAATCACAGCAATTCTATTCTTTTTTGAATTGTTTAATTTGTCTTGTTTTTTAAACGCAAAAAAATAATAGCATATGCGCGGTAAATATAATACCAGCATAGCAAGAGAGAAGTATAAAAATACTAATAAGATTATGCTTATTATTTGTTCCATAGTGTTCTTTAGTGTTGCGTATTTGTCAAACACGCCCTAATCTCTTTCCTCCAACTCCTCAAATAACTTCTCTGCTACAACCTTTCCGCCGGAAATATCTAGGCATCCATTTGCATTAAAAGAAAACTGTTTTAATAATTCATAATTATTTTCAAAAAGCTGTCCCAATGCCTTTGTCAACTTTTTAGGAGTTTTGCACCTAAATCCATATCCGTTTTCTTCAATATATTCGTGATTTTTTTCTTCCTGACCCAAAATGTTTCCAGTAATCAGCACAGGCACGCAAGCCTTCACTCCTTCTAAAATCATATTCGGTCCTGCTTTTGCAATCAGTACATCAGCATTATAAAGCCTTTCATCCATATCGTTTATATATCCTAATATCTCAATATTCGTTTGCCCTGCCAGTTTTTCTTCAAGATATTTTCTCAATTTTTTATTGCTTGCCGTGATGACAGTTAAATTAATCTTATGCTTCAAAGCAGCTTGCACAAGTTTAAGGATGTATTTATTCCCTTTTTGACTGGGGCTTACCATCAGCACATTAGGAACAATAATTTCTGCTTTTGCTTGTCTTGCTGCATTAGAAAATTTCTCATTAATAGGAAAACCCGAATGCACAAGTTTATCTGCCTTAAAGCCTTTTTTGAATAATAATTTGTACATTTTAACCGTTGGCACAAAGGTGATTTTGCATTTTTTATCATGCCAAAGCCGGCTGTGTTTAACCAAATCAATGATGCAGGCATACAGCGGAATGTCTAGCTTCATTTTTTTTATTGTTTTGTTTACGCTTCCGACAAAGCACGGATGCACAGACAAAATCATGTCCGGTTTATACTCTAAAATCAGCTTTCTAAGATTGTGATGAATGGCTTTATACAGTATAAAATTAGAAATACCCTTAAAAAAAGATGAAATTTCAAAAAAGATTTTCCAAAACACTCTGTATCGGGTTGTAAATGAGGAATAATATTTTTCCTCACCGCCGTATTTATATCCGCGAAAGAGTAAGTTTGAGTCATAATCATTGACATCTAAATTTGGGTCAAGTTGCAACAGCGCCGTTTTTATGGCATTAGAACTTGACCTATGACCGCCTACTCCCGGCTTTTGTGCTGTTAGAATTAATATTTTTTTGTGCATAAAATCTTTTGCCGAACGGCACATAGTGTGAAGTGGTTTGATGATAACAGCAGCTAAATGAATATCATATGGGCGGCAATTAACCGCCCATACAAATACCTTGTTTGAAAAATAATCCTGACAATCTACCGATTCAACAACTGCCGCCGTCTTTTTCTTATAAAGATAAAGCCATACACATAGAACATCCGACAATTGTCCATGTAATTACATAAAGTATAGACAACCCTAAGCCCACAGCGCCGACAATTTTTCCTGCCAATGCTAAATAGAAGTTTTCATTGCCTTCTTCCCAAGTTATTTGTCTTGAGCGAGTTGCGTTTGACATAGCAATCGGAGCAAAAATAACCCCCAATAAGCCGGTCCAGAAAAAAACCATAGCCAGTATGCCGAATATCAGCGCCTTTTGTCCGCAAGCCATTGCTTCAGCAATTTCATGCGCCGGTCTTGCAGGTCTTGCGCCAAACGGCGAAGCACCGCCAAACTGTTGTGCGCTTGACCCCCATGGGTCTTGCGGCGGAGATTGCTGCTGTTGCATCTCAACCCTTGTTCCGCAGTTGGCACAAAAATCAGTGCCGTGTTCGGTTGCGTTTCCGCATCCTTGACAATACATATTTATATCCTCCCTTATTTAATTCAGAATTATGAATTCAGAATTAGTTATATTTAATTTGAACGACCGCTTTGTTATTTGTGTTTGTGCTGTCCTCTGTCAGTTATCCGCTTCTTTCTACTCTTAAAACGAAAACACGCCATAAACACACCCAAGTATAAACCAATTAAAAATGAAAACAATAGACATTACTAACCCGATACCGCCAATGATTTTTCCTGCCAACGCAATATAATAACTCTTATTGTCTTCTTCCCATGTGATTTGCATTGACTTTGTCGCATTTGATATAGCAATAGGCGCCAAAATTATGCCCAATACTCCTGTCCAACAAAAAACCATAGCGAATATAGCCCTGACTAACGCCAGATGTCCTTTTGAATTCGCCTCAGCAATTCGTTGCTCGGATCTATATGGCTTAGCTTTAACTTGTTGATTGCTGTTAGTCAAAGTATCTTGCAATGATGATGGTTGTTCTGGCGTTTCAACACTGGCTCCACAATTAATACAAAGCGGAGCATCTTGTTTTATTGCGCTTTTGCAGCGTAAACAGTAGTTATGCAATTTTGTACCTCCTTTTTCTCTTAATTCAGAATTATTGATGTCTGATTTTTGCCCGCCATTCACCGACTGCCGGTCACTAAAAATTCTCCGATTGCAGCATCATAGTCATCCTCCTGCACAGCTCTCACATGAGAATGTCTGCCTTCCGGGAAAAATTTGATTTCTTTATATTCACTCGCACACGCATCAAACAACTCTTGACTTTTTTCCTTTACACTAAATGCATCCTTTTCACTCCAAATCATTAAAATAGGGATGTCGACATCCTTAATATACTTTAGGGGCGTTTCACTAAACAGTCTCGCCCGCCCAAACAAAAACGCTGTGAAAAATACAGTGTAGAGCATTGGAAAAGGCTTTTTATTATAGACTTTCATGTTGTTTTTGAATATCTCATAATAGTTTATAAACACACCGTCTGTTATTATCCTTTTGACCAAGTTGCTGCCTTCATTTTTGAGCTTTGAATATGCCATAAGCGCCGTAGCCGCACCTATACAAATGCCGTGCATAGCAAAATTATCAATGCCGTACTTCTCATTTATCAGCTTAATCCACAACACCAAATCATCGCTCTCTTTTATGCCGGCTGTCACATATTTACCATCAGAAAGTCCGTGTGCTCTTACATCTATCACCAGAATATTATACCCGTTTTTAGCATAAACATCGGCAAAATAATATGAGTATAATAAACTCTCTGTCCTGCCTTGCAAAATAACAGCACACTTGTCAAACCCAAAATTCATATATTCACCGTACAAATTGAGTTTGCCGTTTTTGATATGCAATTCGTCAATCTTATCTTTGTGTGTTTCCCGCCATTTTATGCCTTCAGCAAACATTCGCATTTGAGATTCATCCTTTTTATTGGTGCATTCTCTTGTGCGTTTTTTGCGCGGGTTGCGATATAGCGTGTTAATAAAAACTATTGTATTAGCAACAAAGAAAAAAGCAATGCCGCTGAATATGAGAAAAGAACCGACTATTATAGCCGCAAGTATCCATGGGTTTAGTGTTGTTGAAAGAAATGTATTCATAATTTGTTTTTTTTGGGCTAATGCATCCTGCCCGCATTATTACAGCTTATTAGCCAATATCTCCGCCATCACTTCTTTTTCAAATTTCAAATCCGTTATTTCTGTGCCAAAGTAATATGCCGCCACCATACCCGGTCCGCAATTTATTCCGCACATGGGGTATACATTGGTCATAAGAATCTCTTTTGGCTTAATTTTTTCTTTAATCAACCCGGCAAACATTTCAGCCTGCTTTTTGCGGTTAGAGTGTGTGATCACAATAAATTGCTCATTCTGTCCCTTAATCGTTTTTTTCATATATTCAATGCTTGCCTTATATGCCTTGTCATAGCCTGACACCTTGCCAAGCACTGTCACCATGCCGTTTGAATCAAAATCAGCCAAAGGCTTGATGCCGCCGATTGTGCCAAAGAGTGCTTTGGTGTGCGAAATACGCCCCTTAGATGCTACCCAAAACAAATCATCCATGCTTCCCATTTGATGTACAGTCATTTTGATGCTTTCAATTTTTTCTGCCGCTTGCTCTAAGGGCAAACCCTCTGCCCTTAGCTGACACGCCTTGATTGTCAACAGTCCTATGGCTGCCGAAAATTTTAAAGAATCTATGACAATAATTTTTCTATCCGGGTATTTTTCAAACAAAAGTCCTTTGGCATTAAGCATTATGTTGTAGGCGGCACTTGCACGGCTTGAAACGGCAATAAGCAAAATGTCTTGACCTTTGATTAAAAAGGTTTCAAAATATGCAGCCATCTCATCGACACTGTCCGGAGAGGTTTTATAACCCTTTTTGTTTTTCTTTAGATGATCATAAAATGCCTCTAGTTGATTTTCTGACAGTTCTAGACTGCCCTCAATGTCGTCTTGGGTTGGACTTGAATAACGACCCTTTAAATAGCCGTCTAACTCAAATCGTTCTCTGATTTCAGGTGACAAATCACAGGTCATATCACCTATTATGGCATAACTATATTTACTCATGGTTTTCCTCCTCTTACTTTTTTAAAAAGCAGATAAAAAATTTAAATCACTTTCTTAGATGTTCAGCGTAATACGGTTAGCAAAGTCAATGCAATTATTTCTAGCAAGGCAATAGTTGCTTTGAGAGATACAAGATTTGGCATATTTTTCAACATCCTCAATCCTCCTCAAATACCTTTTGTTTTTTCCTTTAAAAACCCTAACCTCAGGAATTTTATCTCCGCAAAACTCAATAAATGACACACTGTTCACTAGAGGAGTACCCCCCGTCCTATTATCAGACAATCCAAACTGGATTACCTCATCATTATTAAAATACACCCCATAATGATAGTATGACCCCATGAAAATTCTTATTACGGCACCCTTTTGGGGCGCTATAAAATCATACCTATATTTTTTTTCAAGCCTCTTCGCCTTTTTTTTCTTTAGCTGATAAAACAACATCAAAAATTTATTCCTAATCTCTTCATTAATGTCTTTAATTTTTGTTTTTGTCAGCTCCTCCTCTTTATAGCACGACAAATCTATATGATTTCCCACCATCAAATGCACTCTTTTGAAAAAACCGTAATTAAAATCACTGACCACAGGTACAATTTTAGCTCCTGTCTTTGCCGCCAGCATTATGTACCCTGCTGAAAACTTTTGCGGCTCATACTCTTTTTTAAAATCCCCCTCAGGAAAAATCAAAATTGGTCTGTTCTTATTTATTACTCTTTTTGATTTTTCAATAAAATCAAAACTCTGTCCGTTTGTATCTACAAAAATGCCGCCCGCAGTCCTTACTGCAAAACCAAAAAATTTCAACCTGTTTTTGTACCAGTTAGCCGCCAAAAAGTGCATTCTTTTGAAAAAAAACCTTATTGCAATGAGTATAGCGTCCAACCACGAGCGATGGTTGGATATAATAATTGCACCGCTATCAAGCTTTTTATTTTGTTTGTTGTCGTCCTCATAATAGGTCTTTGTCTTAAAAAAAGGTGTGAACACCATAAAAAGATGTATAAGACCGAGGTAATATAGTATTGTTTTCATAAAGTCTGGCTATAGTCGGACAATAATTGATGGGCAGCAAGTTTATTGAATAATCCTTGTTTATTGTAATTGCCCGTTAATATAGTCATAAAAGCACTGCGGCGTCCTAAGATTTTGATTTTTTTCTAAATTAATTTTGATGTTAAAAATATTTTCTAATTCACTAATCAAAGCTACATAATCTAAACTTGTACCGCCCAAATCAATAAAAAAGTTTGCGTCTGATCTAATTTCTTTGTCTGTGTCCAACGCATAATTAAAAGTCTGTTTGATACTCACCATCGCCGCATCGTCTTCACTTTCATTCATTGCCTTATCTCTATTTTCAATCAATTTTTTATAATCCACTAAAACAATCTCACCTTCTTTTACTTTCCGCCGAACCAACGCCCTTGACACCTTAATCGCATTTGGATTTGCTATCGGCTGATAGCACACAAAAATATCATTAATATACTGCCCGTACGCAACCTCACCAAGCCTTGTTTTTATTGATGCAATCTCCTTATTGATAACCGCTAACGGCAGCCTCTCACCATATTCTAACACAATACTCAGACGACCGTCAAGTTCTAACACAACAAACTTGTTGGCATTTTTGACTTCAAGTTCATTTTGAATCGTATCCGGACTAATATTTTCACCGCTCTCGCCGATAAATAGATCACTTTTTCGCCCTGCAATATAATATTGCCCGTCCACTATCTTAACTAAATCATTCGTTTTAATACTATCAAAACCGCTCTCTTCAAGCTCATCTTTCAGCATAATAATTTTCTTGCATAATGAACTGCCGGACACAACAAGCGCACCGTCCTCTTCAAATGTATAAGTCACGCTGTCAAACGGGTCACCGATAGACCCGTTAATTCTTTTTTTAAATTTTTTCGCTAAATTCGCCCCGGTAATAGCAGTTTCAGTCGTACCGTAACCGTTGAAAAGCGGATAACCAAGGCAATTAATAATTTTCAGAGCATCCTTTTCAATGTGAGCGCCGCCAGAAATCATAAAGCGCGGAGACGGTCCAAACGACGCATTAAGCACCTCTTTGAATAACTTTCTTGAAACCTTTAAACCAAAAGACGGACACATATTTTGCAGGGCGCTTGCGATTTTTATCCCTAGTCTAAACTTTTTATTTTTCTTTTTGCTCTCTTGCGACAACCCTTGCATAATCCCTTTGTATAACTTATGAAACAAAATAGGCGGCGCAAAAATGTGCGTAACCTTGTGTCTGTTTATCGTTGCTCTAACAGTTTCGGGGGCATTGTCTTTCAAAAAAACCATTGTGCGTCCAAAAAAGGCGAACCAAAAGTATGACACCATTATGCCGAAAATATGAAATAGCGGAAGCACCATAATGACCTTGATTCTATCCTCATAGTCATGCATAAGCCACTTGTTTCTTTTTAGTATGCCCTTGGCGTTGATGATTTGGTTGACAACAGCCTCGCCCTCAAACACACACATTTTGGCTTCCAGTCCGGTGAGAGTTGACGATAAAGCAAATGAATTTGCCCAAAGTTCATCCGTAATAGGGGGACAATCTTTGTCATAGCCGTCCATGTTTATAACAGTAAAGTCAGTATACTCTGTTGCAGCTGTTATGACCAATTTAGATTTTAGTCTGTTTAATAATTTCATTTTGACTTCTAAAGGATAATATGAGTTGATTAAATACGGCTTGTTTCCGCTCATTAAGACTCCCCAAAATGCAATCAAAAAATCGGGGCTGTTGGCTAAATCAATACCGACAAATTGGTCGTTTGTGTCCGGATATAAATTTTTTATGTATGAAGCAAACGCTTTTACTTGTGTATCAAATGAAATAAAAGAAACCTCTTCAAGCGCCAAATCAATCAACCTCTCATACGCAATATTATCACCGTGAGAAACAATCACGCTGTATATATCTTTTAATGTTTTATTTGTTTTTTGTATCGTATCCATATTATCTTTTACGATCTGTTTATAGTTTATTGCCATTATGGGTTTCCTATTTAGTTTATTATTTTTTTCATAAAGACAACCCCGCCCAAATGAAATGCTATAATTTTTACTTACAACGCTCCCACAATAAAATCACTGCCATGCTGCTTGCCCTCTAGGTATGCAAACTCAATATTATTGTTTTTTTCAAAGTATGCCAGCATTGTCTTAATATCGCTCTCTTTTGCATTCTTTCCTCCAAAAATCACCACTGTTGAATATGGTTTTAGTATATCATAGGTTAATACCTCATACAATACCTCTGACAGATTGTGCTTGATGACTGTCTTGTTTCCTTCATTTGATGAATATTGCGCATGATTATTAACCATAGATACTTTTATGACTTTTTCAAGTGTCTTCATTTTTTTAAGACTCTCAAGCAACTTAACAATATTCTTATATTCCTCAGAAAAAACCATTGACGACAGCATAAAAAACATTTTAACCAAATTATCAGTATCAGCAACATAAAGATTTTGTAAGCCGGAATGCCATTTTATGCTTTTAATACGCTCTTTAGTTTTTTTGTCATGCGCAAAAACTATCAAATTCTCACTCAAAAACTCTCCTAGCAAACCCTTCAACTCATTCTCACTAGAATCATGCCCGTGCGGAACGCTAAAGGCTACATCAGCTCCTAATTGCTCTATAATGCCGGCATTACCCTCGCCGCACACAAAAGCAACTACTGCAAAACCTTGGTGTTTTCTTATTCTTAACCTGTCAAGCTCCTCCGTCTGAAACAAATCATCCACTTTTTTGACAGCAAAATCCCCAAACTTAGAAAACACATCAATTATTTTATGCGGCTCATTAGAATGAATATGTACCTTTAATAAATTTTCATTTATAGCAACAACCAAAGAATCGCCCTTCTTTTCAAGCAAACCGACAAAATAATCTTTGTCTCTTTGCCGCTCTTTTTTCAGTCTAATCACAAACTCAGTACAATACCTAAAAAACGAAACAGGCTTAGTCAAACCGGTCGCTCTTTTGGGCAGCAACGCGCTTTGACTGCAATCAAAATGCTGTCTATCTCCGTGAAGAACTCTGCGCATCCCGTCAAAAATTAAATATAAACCCAAAGCCCCGCTGTCTACTACATTATTTTCAGATAAAATATCCATTTGTGTGATAGTTTCTTGCACACAAAAAAACATTTCTTCTACTAAAATATCAAAAAAGTCTTTCATGGATTCTTTATAATTTAATTTAGGAAGCGTCCTTTCTATACTTTCTCTCATCACAGTCAGCATTGTTCCCTCTGCGGGCTGCAAGACAGCTCTATAAGCCACCCGGTACGCATGCTGCAAGGCTGCAACTAAGTCGGTTAATGCAGCGCTGTCCCTGTTTTTGATATGCTCATAGATTCCTAAAAAATATTGCGACAATAAAAAACCGGAATTGCCTCTAGAACCTATCGACATTCCTTTTACGAAACTATAAAATAAGGTATCAAAGCCGTGCATATCCTCATCGATAGCCGCAATACCCTTTTCAAAGGTCAATTTCATGTTTGATCCGGTGTCTTTGTCAGAGACGGGAAAAACATTTAATTCATTTAGATATTCATCATTATGCGACAAACTAGAAAAGCCGCCCAATAGCATCCCGTGCAAAAGCTCACCGTCAATTTTATCTTTTTGTATATCGTTATATAACATATTTATGGTTTTGTGCGCCTCCGATTTCAGAGGATAAGAAGTTAGAAAAAGCCGTTTTAATAATTATCGAATAATATTAAGAAACCACTATCCTCTATTTTTGCTCCTATTTTTATACTCCCTTTTCAATTTCCCAAGCATATTTTTTCTTGCTATTCTTTCAAACAATCCAAAAATATGCCTGCCCAAAATAATCTTTGTCCACTTCGCAATCTTTGCCCCTATTAATTTTCCGACGGAGTGCCATGTTGATGAATAATGATGCATAGCAACGGTATTGTCTGTTTTTTTTATTCTGTGCGTAAGATAGTTTTGAGGATAAAAATAATCAAGAGAAACTAATAATGCATTGTCATCTATCTTTTGTTTTTTTCCGTTTAGCTTAGTACCGTAAAGTCTTTTGATAACAGCGCTAAAATTTAAGACACACAGCATATTAGAACTTGCATTGATTTTATTGCACGGCATTAAATACCTTTGATACACCTCTTCTATTATTTTATGTCCTTTTTTTGCTCCTAATACAGCACACCCGAACCAAAAATCTGTTTCATACCCGATAAAAAAGTCATTTTGCTCTGCCAATTCATCAAACGGCTCAAAAACTTCTACATCCGTATCAAGATAAACGCCGCCGTGATTAACTAATGCCCAGCTTCTTATTACATCGGCAGCTAATGACCAATTTTTTTGTTGCAAAGCAAGTCTTACCCATTCATTTCCATCACAATCAAAATTATCCTCACTCCATTGGATTATCTGCCAATCGGGATGAAGAACTTTCCAATGCTCTATAAAAGCGGCAAACTTTTTGGGAATTTCTTTGCCGCCCAACCAAACATAATGGATTGTTTTTTCTATCATTTGCTATCCTTATGCATAAAACATAACTAATTATACACTTGTCTAATAAGTATATCAAACGACAAAAATATAATCAAGCAAAAAACGCAAACTTTGCAAACTAATTTGCTATTTTGTCGGTAATTAGTGGAAAAAAATTTAAACAAATTTCTCAAATCAAATAAAGTCTGCCCCATACAATAATCAAAACCAGCCTAAAATCATTTGACAAGGCAAAATAAACAATGTATAATACTTTGACATCAATCACTGTGCGGGTGTAGTTCAGTGGTAGAATTCCAGCCTTCCAAGCTGGCCGCGTGGGTTCGACTCCCATCACCCGCTCCATATTTAAGAGATATTTTAAACAAAAAAACACAGCCAAAAACTGTGTTTTTTTTATTTGTCTCAAATTCGTCTGCATATACTGAGTGTGCCAAAGGATTATATATCACTGAATTATAATCTCAAACATTGAATCAGAATCATCTAACCATGGATGTTTAACATCCATATTATTTATTTCCCATTTTTTCTGTGCTTTTGGAAATTCAAGACCTGCCGCAGTAAAAAGACTTTCTGCTTTTTTTACTTCTTCGCCGGCTTCAAAAAACAATTTTTGTGCTATAGGAAATTGTTTATTATACTTATTATAAAGAGGCAAGGATATTGGCATTAAAATTATTGTATATCCTAACAAGTACATAAGTCTTATATTTTTCTCTATCTTAACAGCTGAATCAAATTTTTGATTGGCATACTCTACTTTAGACAAGTATTGAGCCAGCAGTTCACTCATATGTTTGCTTTGGACTTGTTGATATTTCACATAGGTTGTATCAATAATTTTCTTTTCATCATCGCCGGCAACCGCTGACGCCTTCTTTAAGTATTTAATATGCTCATAGTCAAAATAATTTGTAAATCCCTTAGTGCAAACTTTTACTAGCCCAAACCACCCTCTATAGTTTGAAGGCTGCAACTTTGTGGCTTGTTCGTACGCATCCTCGCCATTTTTCCAATCCTCAAGTTTAACAAAAGTATCGCCTTTATCACAAAAATCGTCAGCAGATTTGCCTTCAATACCAAAAACATTTTTTGTTATATGCTTAGTTACATGAGTATGGTATTCATTTATTACCTTTTGTGTAATAAAAGCTGTGCCGCAAAAATTGCATATTCCTGCATCTTTAGTATCTTCAACTTCTATTGCAGCACCGCATTGAGTACATTTTGCTGCTACTAATGCCATAGTTTTTGTCCCCCTTGATTGTCTATAATTATAGCATAGTTATTATAACTTTGCAAGTATAAATAATAATGCTTTTTAATACAAAATTAAAGCCCCTATTTTAAATAGTGTATATTTTATATTATGCTGGTGTTATTTATAGTTCCTCATATCCCGTTCTGCCTCTCTTTTTAAATCCTTCTCTTTTAAGGATTGTTTTTTGTCGTATAATTTTTTGCCTTTTGCCAAAGCGATTTCTAATTTAATTTTTCCTTTTTTTAGGTATAGTGACAACGGCACAATTGTCAGTCCCTTCTCTTTTGTTTTGCCTATTAATTTATTTATTTCTCTTTTATTTAATAATAATTTTCTATCCTGCCTTTCTTCTTGTTTTTCATAGCTGACTCCCATTTTATAAGGTGCAATATGAGCGTTTTTTAAAAATATTTCACCTTTAGAAACAAAACAAAAACTCTCCTTTAAAGACACATCACCGCCTCTAATTGATTTTACTTCCCAGCCTTTCAAAACTATTCCGGCCTCATATTTTTCTTCAATCTCATAATCAAAGAAAGCTTTTTTATTTTTTTCTATCACTTAATTTTATAAAATATCCTATCGTATTTATCTCATTTTCCCACACAAAATTTACTAAACACCTCATCGATAATATTATCTGTTGCTATTATGCCGATAATCTCACCGATACTTTGATATGATACCATTAAATCCGAATAAATCAAATCAATATTGCTTGTTTTAATATTTTCTAAGGCATTTTTTAGTGCCGTATATCCTCTAAAAACACAATCATAATGCCTTTTTTCAGTTAATACTATGTCTTTTTGTGTAAAATTAATAGTTTTTTGATAGATTTTTTCTTTTAAAGCGTCTATATTTTGGTTTTTTAGAGCAGAAATCTCAATACCGTCATTGTATGAGACTTTATTTTTGAAGCAATTTAAGTTGACTAAATCTACCTTGTTTACCACTAGAATAATATTTTTATGTTTATTATAGATGTGCGTTGTTTGCGTATTGCTTAATGTTGTTATATCAACCACATTTAAAACAATATCAGCTTTTTCAACCATCATTTTTGCTTTCTCAACACCGATTCTCTCTACTTTATCCTCGCTCTCTCTTATTCCTGCTGTATCAAAAACATTAAATTTATATCCTTTATATTCATAGCTATCTTTAATCACATCTCTGGTTGTCCCGGCAATATCCGTGACAATAGCGCTTTCACTCCCGACAAGCGCATTTAATAATTGTGATTTTCCTACATTAACCTCTCCGGTGAGTACAACATCCACACCTTTTTTTATTAAATTTCCATCATCATAACTATCCTTTAATTTAATGATTTGATTTAATAAGTTTTTTATTTTTGTTTCTACTTCTGATATGGTATCCTCTTCAATCCCTTCTTCAGGGTAATCAATACAAGCACTCATCTTAGACAGCATCTCTTTTAGTTGACATAGCACCTCATCCGCCTTGTCTTTTAATACACCGCTGTGTAATTTATAAGCATTCTTCACCTGCTCTGCTGTCTCTGAATTAATCAGTGAAAGCACTCCCTCTGCACTGGATAAATCCAACTTCCCGTTTAAAAAAGCTCTTTTAGTAAACTCGCCGTTTTTTGCCAGCCGCACTCCTTTCTCAATAAAATACTTCATGATCAAACTGGTGATTCCAATGCCCCCGTGCGCATGAATCTCTACCATGTCCTCACCTGTATAACTCCTTGGATTCTTAAAATAAACAACCATAACACTGTCATTTAAATCATCTGTTTTAAAAGTACACTTTTGTAATAGTGATGCTTTAAAATAATCAGGCAAAAAATTTTTTTCTTTTATATAAATACAATTATTTAATAATTCTATTACACCCTTTCCAGATAATCTTATTATAGATATTGCACCGTTAGCAGAATTCGTAATTATTTGTTCAACCATAATAAAATTCCTTGTTATATTAATATTATATATTGATAGTTATTATAGCAGTATTCAATTAACCTTTGTTAATAACACTATATATAGTATTATAGTTTAATTTTAAATACTATATATAGTATAAATAACATAAATATACTGTTAATAAACTTTAAACATAAATAAACAAATTATTTATATTTAAATATAAATAATTAAAAAGAGAAAATCTTTATCTATATTTTTAGGAAAGATACATCGGTTTGTCCACAAAGTTATTAACAATGTTGATAAACTAATATAGTAATTAACAAATCTATAAACAAACATACAAATTGTTGATGTGATAATTTATTAAAAAAAAGTGAGTTGACAAAGATATATAAACAGTGTAGCATAGTGAGATGGAAAATAGCAAAAGTTTTTTGCCTGCTTTTTTAAATAAAAACAGGGAGTTTGAAATATATTTTCAATTGCTGATTAAGTGGAATGAGAAAATAAACTTGACTACTATTATAGAAAGGGAGGATGTTTTCAAAAAACATTTTTTAGACAGTATTTTAGCAGAAACTTTTATTAACAATGGAGCTAGAGTACTTGATATAGGGAGTGGTGCCGGGCTTCCGGCGTTGCCGTTAGCAATAATTAGAGAAGATTTAAATTTTTTACTGGTCGAATGCGTTGGCAAAAAGGCAAGATTTTTGGATGAAGTTATAAAAGAGTTAGCCTTGGCTAACTGTGAAGTGTGGAATGGGAGAATTGAAGATTTAAAAAAATCAGAGAAAATTAGATACGATTATGTTACGGCAAAAGCGGTGGCTAGTTTGGCAACTCTTATTGAATATGCATTGCCGTATTTGAAGATTGGCGGCAGATTGCTTGCATATAAAAGCAGCGATGTGGATGATGAACTTATAAATGCAAAAAATGCGCTTATAGTTATGGGTGGTGAAGTAGAAAAAATTGAAGAGTTATTTTTAGATAGTAATATAAAACGAAAATTTATTTTTATTAAAAAAATTAAAGAGTGTGATAATAAATACCCAAGAGACGGAAACAAGCCAAGAATTAAGCCGCTTTAAGCAAAAAACGCCAAAAAACGCTAAAAACTAGTAAAAAATTCCACGAATTTTGTAAATATTTAGAATATATTGATAGAAAACACTTGACAAGCACTATATATGGTGTTAATATACACTTAATAAAGTTAAGGAGAATCAATTAATATGGAACGAAAAGCTAAATGCTATCTAAGTAAGTTGTTGGTCTCATTGGGCATCTCACCTCAGATAACCGGATATAGATATATAAAAGAAATTGTTTTTTTATATATTGATGTCGGAACATTGAGGTTAATAGACACTTACCCAATCATTGCCAGAAATTTTAACCAAACTCCTAAGCTTGTTGCCTCTAGCGTGCGCAATGCATTAAAACGGGCAAATAACAATGATTTAAACATGAAGATGGACAGGCTTATGGGAGTAAACACATTTGACAAAAACTACAATATCACCGTTGGTGAGTTTTTAGGTTTGATTAGTGATTATCTAAAATATCATTGGGACGGCAGTATGGATGTGCCAATCGCATAACAACGATGACTTTAAGTAAACAAACAAGATTGGCTCTACATTACATACATAACCCAATGTAATATTATTTTAACGACAAGTTGTTCTTTTTAACTGTAGTATCTAGAGTTAATGTTGTTTACTGATGTTCATATATAGTTTAAGTGTACAAACAGTGTCTAAAACAATGTTTCCCGTGAAACATTTGCCAATATACGACAAAAAACTACCGAATGTTTCCCGTGAAACATTCATATATGATAAAAAGGGAGCGTTTATGCTCCCTTTTTCCGTAAAGTTATTTAATTTGTATGGCAATAATGTTTTTTGGTTGGCTTATGGTGTTTAATTACATATCTTTATGTTTTAATATATCTATGAGCTCTACAAACCTATCTAAATCATCTCTGCTATAATAATCTATAAATATACGCCCCTTAGTATTATTTCCAAACGCAGACACTTTTGTGGCAAAAACTCTTTGCATATTCTGTATAAGCTCTTGAAATTCATTGCTAAATATAAATTTATCTTTGTTAGCTGCTCCGGGATTCTTGAAAGCGCGTACTAGCTCTTCAAACTTTCGTACAGACATTTTTCCGTCTACAGCTTTCATCGCTAAATCAATTTGTACGGTAGTATTGTCTATAGAGGTCAATATCTTAGCGTGCGCTGGAGAAATGCGCTTTTGAGCAACTAAATCTACCACTTTCATAGGCAATGTTAATAGTCCGAGCATATTAGTAACTGCAGATCTACTTTTTCCAATTCTGTGCGCCACTTCTTCATGCGTATACCCATGATCGTCCATTAATTGTTTGATTGCATTTGCTGTCTCAATAGGATTTAAATCCTCCCGTTGTAAATTTTCAATTAATGATATTTCGGCCACTTGCTGTGCTGTATAATTACGCACAATGGCAGGGACAGTTCTAAGTCCCGCTCGTCGGCTTGCCCGCCAGCGTCGTTCACCGGCAATAATCATAAAGCGGTCGCCCTTAGGTACTACAATAATAGGAGTAATAACCCCATGCAGCCGAACACTGTTGACAAGCTCATCTAATGCCGCTTCATCAAATATCTTTCTAGGCTGTCTCTCATTGCGCATTATTGAGTCTATGGGCAATTCATTAGTAACGGCTTCTTGTTCTGTTGGTAAAACAGTTTTTCCTGCCTTCTTGGCAGCTCGGGTTTCAAACTCTTCTAAGAAATCATCGTTTTCTCCTAATAAAGCGCCTAAACCTTTTCCCAGGCCTTTTTTCATGTATATGTACTTCCTTTTAAATTATAGTGTAATTTAAGTTTATATTTTTTATAACAGCTTGTCAAGAAATTTTGTGCTATATTTTATAGTTGATAAAAAGATAAAAGTATATTTAAAAAGACTTACTAAATTCCATAAAATACAGAATAAAACACTAAATTCTGTTAATTTTGGAAAATGGACAAAAATTCTGTGTTTTATGGTAAAAATAGAATTATGGAAAAAACAAGAATTAAAGAGTTGCGAAAAGAAAAAGAATTGACACAGATGCAGCTTGCTAAAGCTATAGGTATTAATTTTAGGTCAATTAGTGAATATGAAAGAGGTAAGGTAGAGCCAAACATACAAACCATAAAAGCATTGGTTAAGTTTTTTGAATGTACCTCAGACTATCTTTTAGGTATAACGGATTTTTATTAAATAAAGCATGAAGAGCAAGTACGCTTTAAGTAGTTAGTCTATTATATGCCAAATAATTTGGCAAGTAAAGCATTGTGACAAGTTATTTGGCAAAATTTTATTATATGATAGACAAAAGGATTAAAGAGCTCCGTTTAGAAAAAGAATTAAGTCAAGCTCAACTTGCAAAAATAGTTGGTTTAAGCCGCGCTTCAATATGTGAATATGAAAGAGGTACAGTAGAACCAAACATACAAACGATTTTAGCGCTATGCAAGTTTTTTGATTGCCCCTCTGATTATCTTTTGGGTAAAATTGATTTTTATTGATATAAACTTGTACAAAAAGTCAAATTACATAAAATACCATATTAAAACATTTTGACTAACATAAAAGAAATGTTATTATGTATGGGCATCTAAATTTTCTGGATTGCTTCGTTGTTTTGTTTTTCGTCAATGACGGAAGACAAAAATTAAATACGAATTATGTGTTGTAATAAAAAGGTGAAAATTTATGTTTTCAGACATGATTATTTATGCTGATTTAACCCTTTGGGAAAGGATGTTAAACAGCTTTCAGGTTACTAGCTGGATCTGGTGGCTCTCACAAGTCTTTGCTCTTATCGCTCTAGTTTGTTTCATCTGGTCTTTTCAAATAAAAGACAAAATCAAAATGATGCTTATGATAGGTCACGCAAGCACCTCGCTTGTGGTGTCAGCCGCTATATTGGGCAATTTTTCTTTGACGGTTCTTTTTGGTTTGGCTGCTATCAGAAACTATGTTTTTTCATATACCGATTGGCGCAAGAAAAAAGGCAAGCATGTGGCAAAATGGGTGCCGCTTATGTTTGCAGGTATATTTGCAGCGATGACTATCACTACTACGGTATTATTTTTGACGGTGTTCAGCGTACAGTTTGAATATATAGAAGGGTACGGATACGCATTAAATCTTGCTCAAAGAGTTTTTGAAACAAGCTGTGTTCCCACCGACTATTATTTTTATGTAGACGGCATAAGACAATATTTCACATGGTCGTGGTCTAGCAATCATTATGTATATGTAGACGGAATTAGACACTATGTTTATTTGACAAGATCAAACGGCGGAAATATGACCGCGAATGTTATCAGAAGTGTTCCTATATTCAGAACAGGTGTTGCTATATCGTTTGTATGGGTAGAGATTCTCATTTGTGCGACGCTGATTGGTTTGATTATCGGAAACATTTTGCCGGGAACACTTGTCATGAGATGCAGTTTTATCGGAAATCGTTTATTTAACATCATTAATCATGTGTTTTTTGGAAATGCAATCGGAGTTGTAATTGCTACTATGGCAATCGGGTCTAATGTGCTTTATTATGTAAGAGGATGGATAAAAATGGGGAAAGAGAGGAAACTTAAAAAATGCGGATGCGAAGCAGGGGGGTCTGAAAATTTTGCAGACGGAAGGATTTTATCTCCTGAATTGGTAATCAAAAAGGAAGTAGTCAATCAATTTAGAGATAACAGGGACGGAAAATCAGCAGAGTGTTGTGAGCAAGAAACAGATAAAACTGAATAACAAGAAATAAAACAACCACATAAAAAAACACCTTGCATAGGAGAATCAATCCTGCAAGGTGTTTTTTGTTGTTAAAAACTGCTTGTTTGCAATGCCGCAACCGGTAATCTTGGCATTCTGTGGCTTTCCTCGTCTTAACAACATCATATATATATGTAATGATATTATATTCGGAGGTTTAGACGAAGTCAAGCATTTTTCGCCTAAATTTGCGAATAATATTAATTATGATAAACTATATTGAATACGATAGAGAAAAATTTGCTTTCAATCTTAGGTCATTAATGGAAGGTAAAAGCATCTTGGCTTTTAGCAAATTGGTAAATATTCAAGAAAAAACCATCAATAATTGGATTAATAAAAAATATTCGCCCAATATAGAATTTCTTTTTAAGTTAGCGCAATATTTTGACTGCTCTATAGATTATTTAGTAGGATTAAAGGATTATTAGGCGTATATCCTTTTTTGTGAATATATTTTGGACAAATTAAACTTTAGGTGCATATGATGAAAGAAACCGCCTGCCATGAAATTACTATTCTTACAGACATGGCACGATCTCATCAAAAAAACCAAAAAACACGCTTTAAGACAAGTTATCACGAGGCGTGTTTTTTCGTGTTTTGACATTAAAATGCAAAATAGGGGCATTTAAGGGCTTAAAATCGCATATCGGGCAAAAAAAGTTTCAAAAAAATGAAAAAATTGTGCAAAAATGTTTGTGTAGGATCAAAGAATAATGCTATAATTCATGTTCAAGCAGAAAGGAGCAAATTATGGCGGACAAAAAACACAACTATGATGCAAGTCAGATTCAAGTATTAGAGGGCTTAGACCCTGTCAGAAAACGCCCCGGAATGTACATCGGGTCAACAGATTCAAGGGGCTTGCACCACTTAGTCACAGAAATCGTGGATAATTCGGTGGACGAAGCTCTTGCCGGTTTTTGTGATACCATCTTGATTGAAATTGATAGAAACGGCGCTGTGTCTGTCACCGACAACGGCCGCGGAATTCCCATTGATATACACAAAGAGAAAAAAGTTCCGGCTGTGCAACTCGTTTTAACTGAATTGCACGCAGGCGGAAAATTCGGCGGCGAGGGATATAAAGTGTCGGGCGGCTTGCACGGCGTGGGTTTGTCAGTTGTAAACGCGCTATCAGAGTGGCTTGAAGTTGAGGTCTATAAAGACGGCACAATCCACAAGCAAAAATATGCGCGCGGCGTCCCTATGACTCCGCTTAAACCTATAGGCAAAACTAAATTAAACGGAACAAAGGTTACTTTTTATCCGGATGATGAGATTTTTGAAACTTTGGACTTTTCTTATGATACTCTCCGCACCCGTTTAAGAGAAGTAGCTTTTTTGAACAAAGGTTTGTCGGTTACTTTAAAAGACAGCAGAGTAGGGCAAGAACGCAGTGAACATTTCAAATTTGACGGCGGTATTTTAGATTTTGTTGACTATCTAAACCGCTCAAAAACCACAGTTTTCCCGACCACTCTATATGCCGAAAAAGAGTACAAAGAAAAAGGCAAAGAGCGTATCGTTGAGATTGCTATGCAATACAATGACGGCTTTGCCGAAGTTGTATATTCATATGCAAACAACATAAATACCGAAGAAGGCGGAACGCATCTAACAGGCTTTAGAAATGCGATTACTAAGGTAATCAATGACTATGCTCTTTCAAATAATTTGATTAAAGAAAGTGAAAAGTTGTCGGGTGACGATGTAAGAGAAGGCTTGACGGCAGTAATATCGGTTAAATTAACAGAGCCTCAATTTGAGGGACAGACCAAAACCAAATTAGGCAATTCTGATATGCGCGCGTATGTAGAAAAAACCTTGACCGAATTATTGGGGACTTATTTTGAAGAAAATCCTAAAGAAGCTAAGGAATTAATTCTTAAATGTGTGATGGCACAAAGGGCAAGAGATGCGGCAAGAAATGCAAGAGAATTGACCAGAAGAAAAGGGTTTTTAGAGGGGACAACATTGCCCGGTAAGTTGGCGGATTGTACAGAAAGAGACCCTGCAAATACTGAAATATATATAGTTGAGGGAAACTCGGCAGGCGGTACGGCAAAACAGGGGAGAGACAGGCGTTTCCAAGCGATTTTACCGCTTAGGGGTAAGATTTTAAATGTAGAAAAGTCGCGCTTAGCAAAGGTTTTAGAAAATGTAGAGATTAAAAGCATGATTACGGCATTCGGCTGCGGTATTGCAGAGGATTTTGACTTAAAAAAACTAAGATATAATAAGATTATTATCATGACGGACGCCGATGTAGACGGCTCGCATATAAGGATTTTGTTGTTGACTTTCTTTTTTAGGTACATGAAACCTTTAGTTGAAAATGGTCATGTATATATAGCCCAACCGCCTTTATATAAGGTTTCAAAGGGCAAAACGGTGGAGTATTGTTATAATGATAAAGAATTAAACGATGTATTAAACAGCATGGGCAGAAAAGGGACTGATGTTCAAAGATATAAAGGTTTGGGTGAAATGAATGCCGACCAGCTTTGGGACACAACAATGAACCCGGAGGAGAGGACACTTTTGGCAGTTAAGATGGACGACGCAGTAGAGGCAGATGAGACCTTTAACATTTTGATGGGCGATATGCCGGAATTAAGAAGGAAGTTTATTGAAGAAAATGCAAAACTTGTGACGGATTTGGATGTTTAAATGAGGATAAAGGCATGGGCAAAGGAAAACTTAAATTAATAAGCCTTGTTGCGTTAATTGTTTTTTTAGCTTTATCATTGTTCTTGTGGTGGCTTTTTCCATATGAGTTTGCAGGAGTGTCAAGGTATGTAATGGATAGAGTATTTGGAGGGTGTGTGCATTTTCCAAGTCATGTTGCGGGGGCTTGTGCTGCTTGTCATAGAGCATGGATTACACATACCGAAGCAAGCAGGTCTGGTTTCTTTCAGGTGCAGGGCTTTATAATGATGGTATTTGCAGCGGCTTATTTAATAGTGTGGATTATATTTTGTATAAGTAAAAAAGGCAAAGCGGTTGGAATTTTTTTGAGTTTAACTTTATTACTTTCTATTGGTGTAACAGTAATAATGATAGTTTTAATAAGGTTTACGCATCCTCTTTGGCTTTTTAATGACAGATGGATTAACCCTAGTGATTGGATTTTTAACACAGGGTGCAGAGTTTATGAAATTACAGTTCCTTCTCTTTTGATTTCTGTTTATTGTTTAGTTCCTTTAGCAGCATTTATTGTATTAAAAATTTTCAAAAGAGAAAAGAGTGATGAAAAAATATAGATGGATTTAAGTGTGTAAAACAATTATTATTTACGGAGTAAATTATCATGGCAAAGAAAAATGACGAAAACAAAAAACCCTATGTTGACAAAACCAAAATTGTCAAGGTTCAGGTTGAAAACGAGGTCAAAAAATCATTTATAGCATACGCTATGGCGGTTAATGTTTCCCGTGCGATTCCTGATGTGCGAGATGGACTAAAGCCCGTTCACCGCCGTATTTTATACTCTATGAGTGAACTAAATATCTATCACGACAAGCCGTATAGAAAATGCGCAAGAATCGTGGGTGATGTAATGGGTAAATACCATCCGCACGGCGATTCGTCAGTATATATGGCACTCGTCCGTTTTGCCCAAGATTTTTCTATGCGTTTTCCTCTTGTTGACGGACACGGAAACTTTGGTTCAGTAGACGGAGATCCGCCTGCGGCAATGCGTTATACTGAGGCCAGGCTGTCAAAAATTTCAGCCCAGATGCTTGAAGATATTGACAAAGAAACTGTTGATTGGTATCCAAACTTTGACGACACTTTGCAACAACCCTCTGTTCTGCCCGCCCGTTTTCCAAACCTTTTAGTCAATGGCTCAGACGGAATCGCAGTCGGTATGGCAACAAATATTCCTCCGCACAACCTAAACGAGGTTATTGACGGAGTAATCGCTCTTATTGATAACGCTGAAATCACGATTGATGATTTAATGAAAATAATCCCTGCTCCTGACTTTCCGACGGGAGGAATTATCCTTGGCCGCCAAAACATCCGTCATGCCTACCGCACAGGCAGGGGCGGAATAGTTTGCCGTGCAAAAGCAGAAATAGAGGATGACGGCTCTCGTTCACGAATAATTGTTACTGAATTACCGTATCAAGTCAATAAGGCAGAATTAATCAAAAAAATCGCAGAACTGGTCAAAGAAAAATATATTGAAGGCATTTCAAATGTCCATGAGGAATCGGACAGAGAGGGGATGCGCGTAGTAATTGATGTGAAAAGAGACGCACAAGCTGCGGTTGTCCTAAATTTGTTATACAAACACACTGACCTTCAGACTAAGGGCGGCATAATTTTCTTGGCTCTTGTTGACGGTGAGCCTAAAATTCTAAATCTAAAACAAATGCTTGAATATTATTTAGAGCATCAAAAGGAAGTAATTACAAGAAGAACAAGATTTGATTTAGAAAAAGCTGAGAAAAGGGCGCACATTTTAGAGGGATTGGTAATAGCGCAAGAGAATATTGATAAGGTTGTAGAGATAATTAAAAAGAGCCGTGATAGATATGAGGCAAGTGAGAAATTACAAAACACATTCTTTTTATCTGAAGAGCAAGCGGGCGCAATACTGGATATGCGTTTATCAAGACTTACTTCATTAGAAGTAGAAAGTCTTAAAAATGAATTGATTGAAGTAAGGGCATTGATTGAGGACTTAAAGGACATTTTGGCAAAACCGGAAAGAGTAGCAGCGATTATCAAAGCGGACTTAGAGATGATAAAAGAGAAGTACGGCAATGAGCGCCGCACTGAATTACAAATTGACTATGATGAGATTTGCTTAGGAGATTTAATAGAAAGAGAGGATGTCGTAATCTCAATGACTCACTTTGGTTATATCAAACGGCTTCCTACTACTGAATATAAAACTCAACACAGAGGCGGCAAGGGTTCTGCGGCACATAAGCCTAAAGAAGAGGATTTTGTTGCAAATATGTTTGTAACAAATACGCATGACAACCTGTTGTATTTTACTAATTTCGGCAAAGTTTATGCAACAAAAGCGTATGAGATTCCTGAAGGAGAAAAAAACACAAGAGGTAAGTATATAGTCAATTTGCTGCAATTAGGTGAAAATGAAAAAGTAAACGCTATTATCCCTATATCAGATGACAATGACGGCGGATATTTGATTATGGCAACCAAAGAGGGGCTGGTCAAAAAAACACCGCTTAGTGAGTTTGCATCAATCAGAAAAGTGGGCAAGATTGCTATATCGTTGACTGAAGGGGATGAACTAATTTCGGTGCAATTATCAAGCGGACGGGACGAGGTATTGATGGCGGCGTCAAGCGGAAAATGTATTAGGTTTAGTGAAGAGGATGTGAGAAGCATGGGCAGGAGTGCAATGGGAGTTAAGAGTATTAAATTGAGCAAGGATGGTGATGATGTAGTGGTGGACATGACCATTATTAAGCCGGGGCATGAGGTGCTTACGGTGTCTAAGTTTGGTTATGGAAAGCGGTCTGATATAAACGATTATCGTTTGCAGTCAAGGGCAGGTAAGGGGATAAAAGCAGGGATATTTAATGAGAAGACAGGACCTTTAGTCAATTTAAAGCAGGTCAAAAAAGGTGATGACATAATGGTTATTGCAGATAATGGTATCATTATCAGAATGAAGTCAAGTGAGATATCAAGAATAGGACGGGATACGAAAGGTGTAAGGATGATGAAGATGAAAAACCAAGGTAATGTTGTCTGTGTTGCTGTTGCCGATCCCGTAGAAGAAGACGATGTGCTGGGCGGCGGAGAAGGAGAGGAATAATTACAAATTTAAAAACGAAGCGGTTTATAAATTGCCGCTTCGTTTTTTCAAATAGCATTGCTTGTATAAGCCGCTTCAATCGCAAAAACGCAAACATAAAAAATAAAAATCATAAGATTTTGTCAATTGACTTTTGTCTTTCATCATTATTTTATCATTAATAGTTTGACAAACAAACAAAACTGCTTTATAATACTATCCATGAAAACAAAATTCACAAACAATCCGATTACAAAACTATTAAAAATTGATTACCCCGTATTCCAAGGAGCTATGGCATGGATTTCTGACGCTAACCTTGCTGCTGCTGTTTCAAATGCAGGAGGCTTGGGTATAATTGCTGCCGGCGGAATGGATTATGCCCTAATCAAAGCTCAAATCCAAAAAGCCAAAACACTGACAAATAAACCTTTTGCCGTAAACATAATGCTTATGTCACCTCACGCTGACGATGTGGCTAGGGCTGTTGTTGAAGAAGGTGTGAAGGTGGTTACTACAGGTGCCGGCAACCCTGCAAAATATATGAAGGACTGGCTTAATGCAGGGATAACCGTTATCCCTATCGTGCCGAGTGTGGCATACGCTAAATTCATGGCAAAAGCCGGCGCGCACGCCTTGATTTGTGAGGGATGCGAGGCAGGCGGGCATATCGGAGAATTGACTACTATGGCATTAGTTCCGCAAGTTGCCGATGTTGTGGATTTGCCTTTGATTGCGGCGGGCGGAATTGCTGACGGCAGGGGGATGGCGGCAGCGTTTATGCTGGGTGCTGCGGGAGTGCAAATCGGTACAAGGTTTTTGGTTGCGCATGAGTGCGGTATTCATCAAAACTATAAGGATTTGATATTGAAGGCGAGTGACATCGGAACCATGGTTACGGGGAGAAGAACGGGGCATCCTGTCAGGGGTTTAAAAAGTATGTTCAGCAACAATTTTAAGGCAATAGAGGATGACTTGAGTGTAAGCAATGAGGAGATTCATAAACTGGGGGCGGGGGCATTAAGGGCGGCGGCGATTGACGGAGACAAGGACAAGGGGAGCTTTATGGCAGGGCAGGTTGCAGGAATGGTGAAAAAGGAGGAGAGTTGTTTAGAAATTATTGAGGATGTTGTTAGGGGATTTTTAGAGATTACAAAATTATAAAATTCAGTGAGGAGCAGGAAGTAAAAATAAAGGGGAGGGCGAATTTAGCAGGTTTGTTATAATTGTCATCCTAAGGCATTTCATTTTAAGAACTTATTTTATTTGCTTGACTGTTATACTGACTCTATTGTCATTCAGTTCATTAATATCATGCAATATAACTCAAAAATTTGGAGTAATTTGGCTTATGCAAAACTTTATCTTTCAAAATCAATGCAAAATAATATTTGGTGACCGCCCTATATCAGATCTTGCCGATATGCTTAAAAAGGACAGAGCAAAAAACATCATGCTTGTGTACGGCGGGGGTTCTGTAGTTAAAAACGGTATACTGGACGAGACAACTGCCGCATTAAAAAGTGCCGGGATTAACTTTATCTCATACGGCGGAGTGGCTGCAAACCCTCACTTATCACACGCACTAGAAGGCATAAAAGTTGCCCGCTCAAAAAAAATCGACTATCTTTTGGCAGTGGGCGGCGGTTCTGTTATTGACGCCGCAAAATTTATCGCAGTAGGCGCAAAAAACAATCAAGATGCTGAAACCATTTTTAAAACTGCAACTCCCGTAGACGATGCCTTGCCTGTTGCCTCAATAGTCACCATACCGGCAACGGGTTCAGAATGCAGTTGGTCGTGCATTATCAGGGACGATAAAACAGGGCTGAAATATGCCTTGCGCTGTGAAGCAATCCGTCCAAAAATCGCTTTTGTCAACCCTAAATTTTGTCTCACCTTACCCAAAGAGCAAATCGCCTATTCTGTCAGCGATATTTTATCACATAATCTAGAGCGATATTTTACCCCTCAAAATAATATTGTATATACTGACAGTCTGCTAGAAGGCGCAATGAAAGCAATAATGGAAATAGGGCAAAGAGTATATGAGCAAGGCAAGTATGAAGATTGGGCAGAGCTGTGCTTAGCCGGCAGCATGGCGCACAATGATATGCTTAGTATGGGGCGGCTACAAGACTGGGGTGTACACGGAATTGAAAATAAGTTTTTGAGCGGATTGAACAACATTGCACACGGACAGGGCTTAGCTATTTTGTTTCCTGCATGGATGGAGTATGTTGCAAAAAGGAAAGGAAAAGACAAAAAAGTGCTGCAATTCTTCAAGAATGTACTTAATGCAGACGGAATTGATTCCGGAGTAGAAAAATTGAGAGGTTTTTATAGAGAATTGGGTTTGAAAGTGAGTTTGAAAGAGATGGGAATAGAGTTAGAGCAGATTATTAAAAAGGCGCGGGAAATTTATCCTGCGGATTTTAAACTAGGGTGTTATGGAGAGATTGGAGCAGAGGATATTGTAGAAATATTTAAAAATGCATAATTGTTAAATTTAGAATTATAGAGTCTTTCAATCAGAGTTAAGACAGGACAGAATGGATTTGTTTGGTAAAATTGGTCAATAACCAATCCGGAAAAAAGAGGCTGGTATTGATTATTGTTATGAATCAATCAAGGATAAACCCTATGCTTAACACTCTAAACAATTATCTTGTATCTTACAGCAATTCTTAATAATCCAAAAATCAAGGAGTCGTCATGCTTCCGACCATATGGGGAATAAATTCATACACGATAGCGGCGGCGCTGGGTTTTGCGTCGTTTATTTTGGTGTTTATTTTGACATTGGACTTTCGTTTAAAAATCAACAGAAGAGAATTGTCAAATATTATTATAATTATGGTGGCGGCGATGGGTATCGGTTTAGGACTTGCTTTCTTTTTGGATGCGTTATTTAAAATACCGGACAGACTAAAACCTTCATTTATTTATCCATATAATTCTGCATTTAGATTTGAAGGAATAACTTGGTACGGAATGCTTATTGGCGGTTTTGGGGGTTTAGCATTATTATACTGGTTGCTAAATGTAATTTTTATTAAGAAAAAAGGTCAGCCTCTGTTTGAAACTAATAGAAAAGATTATTTAAATGCGGCTGCCCCTGCTATGGCGCTTGCTCATTTTTGGGGGCGTCTTGGTTGCTTTGCTGTGGGGTGCTGTTTTGGCAGACCGTCAAATTTTTTAGGGATATATCCTCTTGTAGGGTCACCGCCGTATCGGTTTTTTTGGAGTATGTACAGAAACGGATATATTGTGCAGTTTCCAGTGAGGTTGTTCCCTGTGCAGCTGGTTGAAGCAGGCATACTCTTAGCCATTTTCTTTTGTTTGTTTTTTATTAAGAATAAAAAAGTGCGCAATAATGCGGTATATATTTATTTAGGAGTGTATGCTATCGCCAGGTTTATCCTAGAATTCTTCAGGGGAGATTTCAGAGGCGGCTTGTTTGCGTTTATGGGACTAAGCCCCGGACAATTTGTTTCAATTTGTTTGATGATTTTTGTAATTTATAGAATAGTGCGGGAGAATATTTTTTTGAAAAAGAGTAAGAAAGAAATCACAAACCTAAACTGTTGCGACAACTATACAGAGAAGACAAGCAACGAGGAGATGAGCCTAGATTAGGATAACAGGCTTTTTTTCTTTATGGTTTGGGCATTTGATGAGGAGAGTGGTGAAAGTGATTGGAAGCCTGTCGTTCAACTTTTTAGGAATAAAACTAATACTTGGTGCACTGTTTCTATTAAACCTGAATACGGTCCTTTGGATGAGATAACCTCTACACCAGGACACAAGTATTATTTGCCGTTTAACACCGAAAATCGTGAGGTTAATGAAATTCATGAGCATGAAAGCTAGGATGGCTTGTCTGTCAAATGGGTTTCTGCGAAAAACTTAAAACAGGGCGATAAAGTCTTGCTTAGCAGTGGGAACTATGGTATAGTAGAAAAGGCTGAAGTAAGAGAATTAGATGAAGCTGAGACTACATACAACTTTGAGGTTGAGGGGTATCATACTTATCATGTGGGTGAAGCAAGTGTCTGTGTGCATAATAAGAAATGTGGTTATATTGCTCAAACTGTTCCAGACGGTTATCAGCCTACTTTCAAAAACGGTCTTTATCAGCATAATCCAAAGCATGGCATGGTCGCAAGAGGTAATGTTAGCGCTAAAATATCATCTCAACAATATGGGCAATATGCGTTAGATAATGCGATAAGTGCTGGTAAGGGCAAAGCGTTATACGCATATAATGGAAAAAACTTATTTCAGTTTATGCCGCATAGCCCTGGTGTATATCATGGATTTGTTACAAATTTTGCTGGCATAAATAGTCCACAGGCTGCTAGTTGGCTACTCCACTATTTTAGATTATAGGCGAGGATGTTTATATGAAAAATAAAATTATATTTGAATTAAAACTAAATTCAAAAGACAGCATAATAGCTTACGAGAAGAACGATTACGATTCTTGCTATGAAGATTCAATGTTGTATATTAACATTGATGGTGAAAAAACCAAGATTGCTGAACACTCATTCTGCTATATTTTTGGTGCAGATATGTATTACAGAATTTATAATGTAAAAGATTTTAGTGAAGATTCTAATTTTGCGGTTTCACTAAAAGATTATTATAACACTATAGTATATAATGATGAATATAATCCTGATGATCCATCTAGCTTCTATATCCATTCTTTTGAAGGCACTGATCCTAGTGACTATGATTTTGCATATGGCAACTCTACAAACAACCTTGGATTATATTTGTTCAAAAATAAAAACGAATATACTTTAATGCTTATAAAACTTTGGCAGGACAAATCAACCAAAAAGCACGAAACAAAAACCATAAGTGAGTATCGAATTAGTAAAGATACATTTGCTGAATGGAAAGCTTTGATTAGCACCGAGTGGGAAAAAAGAACAGTCATTGAGGGAGAAAAAATTCCAAAAGCAAAAGGAAGTAAAGAGGACTGGCAAAAGCATTTTGAGTTTATGAGAAGCGATAAGAAAAGAAACTGATTCAACTAATCCAGTTAACCCCCACTCCAATTAATTGGAGTGGGGGTTTTTCTTAAAGCGAAGAAATATTTTATGGTTTGTGCTGGGGTCTCACAAGGCCTATTGAGAATATTAAAGAAAGGTGATATGGTATGGGCTTATGATGAGGAGAGCGGGAAGAGTGATTGGAAGGAAGTGAAGCAGTTATTTAGGGGTGAGACTAAAGAGTGGGCAACAATAATTGTAAATGGAGAGAAAATAACTTCTACACCTGGGCATAAATATTATCTGCCTGAAAATGATGGGTGTAGAGAGATAAACGAGCAGCATGAGCATGCAAGCTATGATGGTTTATCTATCAAATGGGTTTCTGCAAAAAATCTAAAACAGGGTGATAAAGTCTTGCTTGCTGATGGAAAGTATGGTATTGTAGAAAAGGTTGAAGTAAAAGAATTAGATGAAGCCGAGACTACATACAATTTTGAGGTTGAGGGGGATCATACTTACCATGTGGGTGAGAGTAGTGTTTGTGTGCATAATAGGAAGTATGATGCTCAAATTGCAAAAGAACTAGGCTTTAAACCTACAAAGTATATTAGTCATGGTCAAAGAGTATATCAACATAAAAAGAAAAATTTATTTATTTCAAGAGATGTCGATACGCATATTGGCGGAAATTGGAAAATGGCAGATTCAGTAAAGAGCTTAGGCAGTAAGAACACAAGGATGGGCACATATAAGACAGTTTTTTGATGATAACGGAATCGCAATATTCTTGGATAGGATAGGATTATGATTAATCAGTTTAGAATAACAAAATATAACCCTTTGTTTAGAGATGAAGAAGGTCATTATCTTATTGATGAGTGGACTGATTATAGTGATGTGGGTCAAATATTCAAAGGAAAAGAATTAACATACGATGAGTATGTGAAAGTCGAAAAAAGATATATTAGTGTTGCTATGGAGTTGGCTAAACTGGCAAATGTTGCGAGTTTTTCAATAGAAGCATTTGAAGGAAAAAAGTGCAAATCTATTAAAAAACCAGTAATGTTAGAGGCTTTGCCAAATATAATTAAGTCAATTCTAAGAAGTGAGTTTTGGTGCAAACTCGTTTCTAATAATTTTTTTATTCATTTTGGTTATGACTATTATATGTATATTGGATGTGTTTTACCGAATGATGTTGCATATGGAATTTCTTTAAAGCATGAGTTGTATTGCGAAGAAATGATGTCGCCTTATCTTGCTAAGTGATGGCAAAACGAATCCAGATTACCCCGCCCCGAGGCAACTCGGTGTGGGGCTTTTGGCATCAAAACTCCTCCCAACAAATAATTCCCTTGACTTTTATATACAATAACGGTACATTTATAGCAAGTTTTGCTTGCAAGCGGCAAGTATGGTACAGTACAAAAGATTGCAACAAGAGAGCTAGCCACCCCCGAAACCACCTACAACTTTGAGGCAGTAGATTTTCATACTTATCATGTGGGTGAGAGTAGTGTCTGTATCATTTTATTTGCCGAGGAGCGTTAAGCAAGCGGGCTGGCTAAAGCCTGCCCATTTGACTTGACCGACGAAGGCTGTCAGAAAAAGGGTATTATACCTTTTATCATAAAAAATTAATCAATCACACATAATAAACTTATGAAAAAAGTAATAAGTTTTTTTATTTTAACGACAGTAGTTTTTAGCATCTTTGCTATGACAGCGTGCGGTCGGTTTGCAACGCCGACTCCCGTAAAGTACTTGCCAAATGACGGGATACTCTGCTTCGCTCAGAGCAACCATAAGGCAAATCATAATGCATCATGTGCTGTGAATTATGCATTATCATCTTCTGATCACATCATAGACTGGGGTATAACTCCGAATGAGCAAGAAAGAACCCCCGGTATACCCGATTTTGCCGGAACAATGTTAGAAAAAAACAACGGGATATTTATTGGTGATACTACGCAAAAACAAGTCTACCTTACATTTGACCTTGGCTATGAAGCGGGCTATACTGCGCAAGTTTTGGACAGTTTAAAAAAGCACAGCATTAAAGCCGTGTTCTTTTTGTGCGGGCATTATTTGACTGAAACCGCTCTTGTTGAAAGGATGATTGCCGAGGGCCATACAATAGGAAACCACACAAACAAGCATAAAGATTTGCCCAAATTGTCTGATGACGATATTAGAGCGGATATAGCGGGGTTTGAAAATCTATATAATGAAAAATTTTCTCACGGCAATGAACTAAAGCATTTTAGACCGCCAAGCGGCAGGATAAGTGAAAGGGTTTTAAGAATTGCTAATGAAGAAGGATTAAAAACAGTCATGTGGTCAAGTGCAATAGTGGATTGGGGTAAAAAAGAAATTGACGCAAGAGCCAGCGCAAACAAACTCTTAAAGCGTATACACCCGGGTAACATTATATTATTGCACATAACAAACGCAGGAACTCCTAAAATGCTTGAAATGTTGATCGCAGGGCTGAATGAAAAAGGGTATACAATCGGTGATGCGGGAAGTTTGTGATAATAAATTAAAAATCATATAACTATAATTAATGGCATCGATACTTTAATACTTTATAATTATCACAATGCAAGCGGTTAATAATTTGTCAATTGCAATTTATAATTTGTCATTAACATCCTTGACAACCCCCTTTTCTCATGCTATAATACCCCCTTGATGGAAACTGCAATAAAATTCAATCTCTTTAAAAAACGCAAAAAAAATTCATCTCCGCGCTTTTGGGAAGTGGATTTTTTGCGCGGTGTTTGTATTCTGCTCATGGTTGCAGACCACTTTTTTGTTACGGCAAGCTTTTTTTTGCCCCAAATTTGGGGCATGTTTGGTGTTGAATTTTGGGCAGGAATAAGAGAGACGGCAATATGGTGGTCAAGTTGGCCGCTAAAGCACTCGGTCAGGGCAATCGTAATTGTTCTTTTTTGTGTGCTATGCGGCATATCCTGCACCTTGTCAAAAAGCAATCTAAAAAGAGGTTTGGTTGCGGCGTTTGTAGCGGGGATGATTACGCTTATTACTTTTTTAGGTGAGAGGATTTTGGATGTAGATATGGCAATATATTTTGGAGTAATCCATATGTATGCGGCGGCGATATTGATTTATTGTGCTTTGGATGCTTTGTCGCTGTTAATAGGGGGATCAGAGTATCGGCAGCTGAAGAGAAAGGAGTTTTTTGCCAATTTGTTTAGGGGAATATTGCGGAGAGGAAAAATTAAAATTGATGCGGATGAAAAGTGTGAAAACACAAAGGTAGAAATTGATAAGGATGGGATAAGGGTTGAGGTTAGAGATGAAGAGGATGATATAAATGTGAGAATTAATGCGGATGGAATTCATGTCAAAGCAAAGGATGAAGAGGACGATATTGAGGTAAACATTGGGACGGACGGAATCTATATCAAAGCTACGGACAGCGGGGACGAATTTGTTTTTGGTAAGCCTGAATGTATGGATACGGCTACTTATTTTAATCCTGTTGTTATGACGAGAATTTGGTTAGCAAAGTTATTCCCTGCAGTTGTCGGTTTAATATTTGTCATCGTATACTTCAATTTTTGGGGACAATTTAATGTAGGACAAGCAGGCGGCGGCGACATCATAAGCACCGTTGACAGAACCTTTGAAGAAGGGCATATGCTTAATTTTATGAGTATGCTTCTTTATTTAAGGCAAAGCGGTGGACTTAGGGTAGGAACAGACTATTTTCCTATCTTGCCATGGGCGGCATTTGTGCTTTTGGGCAGCGCTATGGGACATATTTTTTATAAATCGGGGGCAAGAGTTTGGCTGGGAAAAACAATAGCGGGTGTGTTTGGGGCAAAGGTGAAAAAGATTTTTGGCGGGATAAGAACAGGATTGCATTGGAGTATAGGCTTAGCAGGACGGAAAACTTTATGGATTTATGTAACCCACCAACTATTATTTTTCGGCTTTTTTGCTCTGGTGGGACTGATTCTTAGATAAATCTGTATTAAAAAAGGAAACCTTTTAATGACCCACACCCCATCCCTCTATGACAGAATACGCCAATCGGCAACGGTAAACTGTGATAAAACTGCCGTTGTCTTTTTTGGCAAACGAATTTCATTTATACAATATTTAAAATTAATTGATTCAACTGCCGGCGGTCTAAAAAAAGTAGGCATCGGAAAAGGTGATACTGTCACGCTTTGTATGCCCAACACCCCCTCTGCCGCCATCGCTTTTTATGCATTAAACAGATTAGGGGCGATTATAAATTTAGTACATCCGTTTTCTCCTCCTGACCAAATTCAAACTGCTATTCAAAAAACCAATTCAAAATTACTAATAGCCTATGATCTCTATCTGGGCAAACATCCGGATATTGATTATAATATTCCTGTCCTGCAAAGCCGCATAGACCACTTCATGTCCTGTCATATAAAATTTTTATATCGCCAAAAAAATAAAAAACTGCTCAAATATAAAGGCACAAGTTTAGAAAGCCTCTTTAATGAACTTCCCATAAATGAACCGCCCGCAAAGTTTGATGAATGCGAAAGGGCGGTATTTTTGCCTAGCGGAGGTACTTCATCTGAACCAAAAATCGTAATGCATACAAACAAAGTTTTCAACGACTTATGCGACCATGCGCAGTTTTTTTTGAGTGAAGACTTGTCATTATATACGGCGATGTATTCGGTATTGCCAATTTTTCACGGTTTTGGGTTGTGTATGAATATGCATATGTGCGGTTTAGTTGGAGTGAAAAATGTCATGACTCCAAAATTTAAAGCAAAAGAAATGGCAAGGGCAATCAAAAAAGAGGGTGTGAGCGTGCTGACGGGCGTACCTATGATGTATCAAAAGCTATTGGAATGTAAAAGGTTTACAAATGCGGATTTATCCAGTATTAAGGACTGTTTTGTGGGAGGGGATACGGCAAGCGGCAAGTTGATTGAAGAATTTAATGCGGTGCTGAAAAAGGGCAGAAGCAAGGCGAAACTGCATCAAGGGTATGGCTTGACAGAGGCGATTAGTGTGTGCAGCGTTGAGAGGACGGGGCAGAGTGAATTGGGCAGCGTAGGCGTGGCGGTACCGGGAAATAAGATTAAGATTTTTGACAACGGACGGTTTTTATCCGACGGGCAAATAGGTGAAATTGTTTTAAACTCGGTCTACATTATGCTAGGGTATCTAGGTAGTCAGGAAAATCCCATAAGAAAGATAAACGGTCAAAAATGGTTGTTCACGGGCGATTTAGGCTATATGAAAGGCGGCTTATTATTTTTTAAGCAACGGCAAAAAAGTATGATTAAGGTGAGCGGAATCCCTGTTTTTCCGTGTGAGGTAGAAGAAACTGCGATGAGGGTGGACGGTATAACGGCGGCGGCGGCAATAGGGGTGATGGACGAGCATTTAGGGGAAGCGGTTAAATTATTCGTGGAGTATAAGGGTGGCTGTTGTGAAGAAGTGATAGAAAAAATAAGAGAGCAGTGTGAGAATAAATTGATTAAGTATGCAGTGCCAAAAGAAATTGTAATAAGAGAAAGACTGCCAAAAACTGTGATTGGGAAAGTGGATAAGAAGGAATTAGAATCAATTAAATAGCAGCGACTGCAAAATAAAATGCAAGACAGGACTAGATTCTAATTTATATGTCGAGATTCTTAGATAATAAGATGACATTAATTTAAAAAACTAATGTCATCTTATTATCTCCTTTTTGTTTTTTATTCTGCCGTTTATTAAGTATCTTACCTTATCAACAATTTTTCTCTTGACAAGCACAAAAAAACACTTTATAATCATTAAATATTTATTTAAAAGGAAACATCATGACCCATTACAACATTTTATCAAACGAGTTTAAACTTACTAATGAACACTCAAAAAATATCATTCAATTAATTGATGACGGAAACACAATTCCGTTTATCGCCCGTTATAGAAAAGAAATGACGGGTGAATGCGACGACCAAGTACTAAGAGAATTTGCCGATAGATTGGCATATCTTAGAAAGCTGGACGAGAGAAAAGAGGTGGTTACAAACTCTATCACAGAACAGGGTTTCATGACGGATGAGATTGCTGAGGCTTTAAAAAATGCTCAAACTTTGACCGAGGTTGAGGATATTTACAGACCGTACAAGCCTAAGAGAAAAACCAGAGCTACTGTCGCTATCGCAAAAGGCTTGCAGCCTTTAGCCGATATAATTTTTGCACAAAGCTCTGACACTAAAGACATTTTAGAAATTGCAAAAGATTATATTATAATCTCTGATGAAAAGGACAAGTCTGTTCCCACAGCTGAGGATGCAATTCAAGGCGCCAAAGATATAATTGCCGAAAAAATATCAGATACGGCTGAATTAAGAAAGCATCTGAGAGAGCAATTGTATGAGTACGGTACAATTGCAACGGTTTTACTTAGAGAAGATAAAAAAGACAAAGCAAAAGCCAAAAAAGACAAAGATGATTCTAAGTATGATGATGTAGCGGACAATGTTCAGCACAAAGAAAAAACTAAGGATAAAAAAGAGCGCATACTCACTTATGAAATGTATGATAACTATAGTGAACCGGTCAAAAAGATTGTGGCACACAGGATTTTGGCGATAAACAGGGGCGAGAAAGAGGACTGCATAAAATGTGATATTAATATTGCTGAAGAGCTGCCTGTTAAAACTATTGACGGAATGTTTTTATCAGACCCTTCACAGCATACTACTTATTTAGTAAAAGAGGCAGGTGAGGATGCTTATAAGAGGTTGATTAAACCGTCAGTAGAAAACGAGGTGAGAACTGAATTGTTTGAAAAAGCGGCGGAGCAGGCTATCAAAATGTTTGAAGTAAACCTAAGACCCTTGCTTCTTCAGCCTCCCATCAAAAACAAGGTTACGCTTGGGCTTGACCCCGCATATAGAACCGGCTGCAAAATCGCTGTATGCGACGGGTTAGGAAATGTTTTAGACCGTTCTATCGTATATTTTACTATGCCCCACAATAAGGTTGATGAATCTAAAAAAATCATCAAAGGTTTGTGTGAAAAGCACAAAGTAGAGATTATAGCAATCGGAAACGGCACGGCATCTAAAGAGAGTGAGATTTTTATTGCGGACTTTATTAAAGAATTTCCGCAGTTAAATCTTTCGTACATGGTAGTAAACGAGGCGGGGGCATCAGTTTATTCTGCGTCAAAACTGGCGGCAAAGGAGTTTCCTGATTTTGATGTGGCACACAGAAGTGCGGCGTCAATTGCAAGACGGCTTCAAGACCCGTTGGCAGAATTAATCAAAATCGACCCAAAAAGCATAGGCGTAGGACAATATCAACATGATATGCCGCCGGCAAGGCTTGACGGAGTACTGCAAGGCGTAGTAGAAGATTGCGTAAACAGCGTAGGCGTAGACCTTAATTCCGCTTCGCCGTCTTTATTGTCTTATGTGTCGGGGCTGTCCATGTCGGCGGCTGAAAATATTACGGCGCACAGACAAAAAATCGGCGGATTTAAAAACAGAGAAGAATTACGCAAAGTGCCAAAGATGGGACCAAAGACCTATGAGCAGTGCGCAGGGTTTTTGCGTGTACCCGGGGGCGATAATATTTTGGATAATACTGCAGTACATCCTGAGAGCTATGAGGCGGCTGAGAAATTGTTGAAATTATTTAAGTACGACAGCAAAGCCATTAAAGACGGCAAATTGGGTGAATTGGGCAAAGCGGTTGAAGGATACGGAAAGGATAAAGCGGCAGACGAGGTTGGGGTGGGTGTCCCTACCTTAGAGGATATGATAAATGAAATTATTAAGCCGGGTAGGGATTTAAGGGACGAGCTGCCGCCGCCTATGCTTAGGACGGATGTAATGGACATGAATGACCTGAAAGAGGGTATGGAATTAGTGGGAACCGTGAGAAATGTAATTGACTTTGGAGTGTTTGTGGACATTGGGGTTCATCAAGACGGGCTGGTGCATATTTCTCAGATTACAGATGCGTTTATTAAGCATCCGAGTGAGGTGTTGTCGGTGGGCGAGATTGTCAAGGTGAGGGTAATTGAGGTAATAAAAGAAAAGAACAGGATTGCTTTGACGATGAAAGGTTTTGACAGTGCGGCGGCAAAAAAGGCGCAAGAATTGGCGAGAGAAAGAAATATGCAAAGACAGAATGACAGGAATTTTAACAGGTATAACAATGAGCAAGATAGACGGGGTAATTTTAGCCGTCCGAACAACAATATGAACGGGGCAAATAATAACCGACCCGGCAACATGGGCGGAGGAAATAATAACCGTCCAAATGAACGCCCGAAAGAAAAAAGCGTGGACGATGCACTAAAAGAATTAATGAACAAGTTTGGCAGGAAATAATCATTTTTTCTTTAGACTAAGTGCATAACACTTGCGTTCTTTTTTGATGTGTCTGCAGATTATCTTTTAGAAACAGAAGATGAGTTTGGGAATAAAGTTAAGTTATTATAAAAAATATGGATATCAATAGCCTGATTATAAGATTGCAAGAATTAGAAAACCTGCTGTCCTCATATGAAGTGATGATAGACAAGGTTTATTATAATCATCTATTAAATGAATATAATTCTGTCAATTCTATAATTGAGGCATTTAATGATGGGAACACTGTTTTAGCAGAGAAATTATTGCTAAAGCATAAAAAGCTGGGACAAGAGACTATTGCGATTGAAGGGGCTGGTGATGAATTGGTTAATATGATGCTAGAATACGGATTGAGTATTTGTCACTGTACCGAAGCGGCAAAGCGGCCGGCAAAGCAATCCAAAATTATTGTGAGCGGCATTGGAGTGAGTGAAGTCTTAAAAAAACATGACGGAATAATGTTTTATCCTTATCAGACGGGTGAATTTGAATTTGATTTAAAGGATGTCCGTATTGATGTTTTTCATGCAAGCGGGGCGGGCGGTCAAAATGTGAATAAAGTTGAGACGGCGATAAGGGCTGTGCATTTGCCCAGCGGGGTTTCGGTAGTATGTCAGGATGAGAGGAGTCAAGGGCGCAACAGGGATATGGCAGTAGAGAGATTAAAAACAAAAGTGAGTGAGCATTATAAGAAGGAAGCTGAAAAGCAAAATAAAACAGAGAGAAGCCGTGCTGTTAAAAATTGACAAAACAAAAACAATATTATCAAATCACGCCATTTATAAGACAGAAAAAATGGCGTTTTTGATATTGCCTTTAGTTGACGCAGATAGTGTACTATTAAAAATTGCAGAGAGTGTAATAAAGTGGAGATTCTTTGCTAACGCTCAGAATGGCAAAGTGAAGTATCAAGTAAAACTAACGAATGAAAAAATATATTTAGAAATAGACAATGAAAAAAATAAAATCGTATTTTATGATTTTGAATATCCCGATGCGTTTATAAAAAAAGGGGACACAAGATTAAAGAATCTAAGTGAGTTTGATGTTAGTGAGATTTCAATCATCACTAGAGCAGACCCCTCGGCTGCCTCTTCGATAAGCTCAGAGTTTGCTCAGGATGACAACTCGTCAACCAACTATCAATCGACAAAACTCTATAGAATTATCCAAACAAAAAACTACTTTCCGATACTTGATGAAAATCAAAAGCAAATCGTAACCACTGAGGACAAAAACATGATTGTTCACGGGGTGGCAGGCAGCGGAAAAACAAATGTTTGCATTGATAAAATAATTTATTCGGCAGGGAGAGGGTATAGAGGGCGGCTATTGTACACTACTTTTTCTAAGAGCTTATTAAATGAAACCAAGCTAAAGATTTTAGAGTATACAAATGTTCTAAAAGAGTTTTTGACGGCTGATTTAGAATTTTTGTGCGATGACAAAGCCGGGGCGGTTGAAATCAGGCTGGGAGTATATTTGTCGCTTGATGAGGATAATCCGTTGGTGAGTTTGAGAAAGATTGTACAGTTTTTAGAGAATCAGGTGGATTATTATTTGATAGAAGAGATATTTTATAAGGCGGAGATTTTGAACAAAATTCAAGATGACAAAGTAAATTCTTGTCATCCTGAGCGAAGCGAAGTATTTTGTCATAAAATTGCCAATGAAACCTACTTTATAAATGAATACTTGCCTCAGATAAAAAATCATAATTTATCGGCAAGATTAAAACAAATCAATCATATTTCACAAGAGGTAGTTTATAAAGAGATTTACGGAATGATTTTGGGCAGTGAAAATGTGTTGAGTGAGAGTGAATATGTTGAAAGGCGCGGCGGTTCATTTAGCAGGACGGATTGCCAAACTATTTTTGCGTTATCTAAGGATTATCAGTTACATTTAAGGCAAAACGGTTTGACCGATTATAATCAAATGTGCCGCGATATGATAGATAAGGCAGAGATTGCTGCGGCTCGCAGCATTAAGTTAAAATATTCCCTTGTTTTAATAGATGAAGTTCAAGACATGACGCAAATAAACCTAGCCTTTTTTAAAAGTATTTCATTAAAAATGTTTTGTGTAGGCGACGCATTGCAAATGATTAATCCTTCATATTTTTCATTTGCATACTTAAAAAGGTTGTTGTATGAAAAAGATGTTTCGTTTGTAAAAGAGTTGGTGTCAAACTATCGCTCAAGTCAAAAAATTGCAGAGCTATTAAAAGATTTGTCAGAATTAAATTCAAAAAGTTTCGGGGTGCATAATTTTGTGTTGTTTAGTTCAAGTGCGGCGACTGCTGAAAACACGGAGACAGTGTTTGTTGAGGGTCGTCATTGCGAGCGAACCGAAGCAATCCAAAAAGATAGAGAGAAGAATAAAAGTCAAGATTACCTTGCCTCAAATGCTTCTTGCAATGACAGACAAAATGAATTCCTTGATATTTTAAACAACTCCTCGTTTAATAACTATACAATAATTACTCCTACTCAAAAAATTAAAGACACCCTAAAACAAAAATTTACTAAGCAAGAGATACTCACAGTTTCTGAAAGCAAAGGACTTGAGAGAGAAACAGTTATTCTCTATGACATCCTCTCCGCACAAAAAAACGAGTGGCACTCATTCATAAAAAAAGGAGTGGACAGAAAAACAGCCGACGAAAATTCGGTCTATAGATACTATTTCAATCTCTTATATGTTGCTGTTTCAAGAGCAAAGCAAAAGCTTTATGTTATTGAAAATGCGCCGCCCATAATTTTTGGTCACTTTTTCTCCAGCCGCTTTGATAGCTTGACAAGTGATAAGGCATATGATAAATTATTAGCCGGTGCGGACAAGCTGGAGGCAGAGCAGGATGAGGTTGTTAATAGATGCCGTGAATTTATTAAACTGGGGCAATATGAAAATGCTTTGTTTTGGGCAGAGCAGATTGTTATTCCTAAAGACAAAGAAGAGGAGATAATCAGGATTGAGGTTGCTAAGGCAGGGGATTATACTTCATCGTCCTATAGGGCGGGCGGGATTAGGTTTATGAAAGAGGGGATGTATGAGGATGCTTTGGAGTATTTTATGCTGGCGGGTGAGGAGAGCTTGGCAAATTTGGCGAGAAGCTGCATGGGGATAGGCGAGGACGGCGGAGGGATGGAGGCGATAAGGTGCTTTGCCGATTTAGAAGGAAACGAGGAGGCAAGGGAAGTGGTGCTTGAGATTTTAAGAGAGGATTTTTATAGATTGAGAGGGGAGATTGTTAGCAAAAAATGAACTATGAGGAGATAAATTAGTGGAGAATGAGTGTGGCGATTGAGAAATTGGCACGGGATGGGAATAAAAGTACGAGAAGGTAGATTTATGTGATTCTACTGCAACTGTATACCTGCACAATTTATTAGTCATGACACATCATTTATCACCCAAAACATTATGGAAACACAAATAAAACAACTGATTGATACCTTTATTGAGTATAGGAATTTATTGACGCCGATACAAAAAAACTTGTCGGATTTTTTATCAAGCTATGAGCAAGTAAAAACTACTATTGAAAAGCTATCGCTCTCATTTGAGGGAGACTTGCAAAAACAACTGCTGTCTATGTTTGACAAGATGGAAAAAGAGGCAAAAAAGGCGGCCGAATTGTCCGGTCAAATTGACAAACTATCTCTTTCTACCGATAAATACTCTTCTGCTATCAATCAAGTTACCGCTCAGTTTTCTAAAATTGAAGGAAGGCTTAACGCATTATTGGACATAGACAAAAGGGCGGGAGAGCAATTGGCAAAAATTGAGGCTATTACTGAAGAAAAATCCAAGTCGTATAATTTAAAAGAACTGCAAGGCGCGCTTGACGGGTACAATAAGGACATAAGGCGGGTTAGCGAATTTTTGAATAAGGATATAGCTGATGTAATGATGGAAAACGGGCGTCAGCTTAGTGATATTAGAAAAGGAATGGACGGGATAGTCAAAGAGCATGGCGGAGAGGACTTGAAAGAGCTGTTGATTGTGCAAAAAGAAAGCGCAGCTTTTTTGAGGAAGATTGTAGAGGATAAAGATGTGAATGAAGTGTATCTATTTGAAGTGTTGGACAGGTGGGCGGAGAGCAGGAAAGTGAAGAGCAAGAAATAAAGGATAATTTTTAATGATAAAGCACTTTGTCTTAATTTTCAAAGCGGCAATCATAAATTTATTATGGACAACAATAAAATCCACAATCAAATACTTGACTTTATCCGTTCAGACAATGAGGCGGAGTTTTCTAAAGCCATAAAAACCAACCAAAATAAATCATTATCCTTCGGTCGTTTCCCCATTTTATCCCTATGCTATATTTATAATGCAAAAAAAATCACAAAGGCGCATCAAGACAGATTAATAAAAATTAATGAATACAATAAAATTGAGCATGAACCGCTTGATGCGTATAATACAATCAAAGATAATGCGGGGACATTTCTAAGATATTTTCAAAACGAGGATACAATCAGCCCCGTTGTGGTTTTGGCGGTGCTAAACCGGGCGGAGGAGATAAAGAGATTCGGTGTTTCTGATGAATATAAAGATTTAATCGCAAAAATTCTTAATGCCAAAAGAGGAAGCGCCTATTTTGATGAAAGCGGGCAGCTTATCACCCCCAAGAAACCCCTAAAAAAATTGCATAAGATACTCATATCCGCAGCTGCATTTTTGCTTGCAATAATAATAGCTGCGCCCATAATCACAGTGCATCTAATAAACCAGCGGGGGCATGGCACATATGAATCGCCGTTTCGCATACGCAACTTGGCAGAGTTGATGCAAGCTGCGCCCCAAAACGACACTTATTTCATACTCCAATCGGACATTAATCTGCCTGCAAGCCATTTCATAGACAACTTCAATGCAAACTTAAATGCAAACAATTTCACCATTACTGCCTCTCACCCCACACCGCTTGCCGCCCGCTTAACAGGCACAATCTCAAATCTAACTTTCACCTCTCATGCCGCATCACACCTGATTCACTACAATGCGGGTACAATCTCAAATATCAACTTCAATTCCGGCTCCCGTTTTGCCCGTCCTGTACTAAGTATCAACCAAGATTCAAGTCAAATCGGTGATGACATGATAGGCGCAGGGGTAATTACACATATCAACAGCGGGATAATATCAAACATAAATACTGTTGTTTATGCAGACATAAACGCAACATTTGCTGCGGATGATTATGATTGCTTTGCCGGGGTAATAACTTCTTTAAACAGAGGAGTTATAGACAATGCTAAAGTTGGCGGAGAGGTTAGATTAAATTCAAACGGCATAATTTCTTTTATGTTTTTTGGAGGAATAGCAGGAAAAAACATAGGGACTATAAGAGACAGTGAGATGCAAGAGGGAGTGATTTTAAGGACAAGCAACGCTCATACAGGGGGGATTGTGGGTTTTAATGAGATTGGCGGCAATGTGAATAATAACAGAATGAACGGTGAAATCAGGGCAAACAGCGCGGCAGATTTTATGATGTATATCGGCGGTGTGGCAGGGCGTAACGAGGGTGCGGCGGCAGGGCGGTACAGTGTAATCAGCGGTAATGCAGTCAGCGGGATTATTGAGGCAAACAGAACAGGTATGCCGGGAGGTTTTGCGTTTTTGGGCGGAGTTACGGGATTAGGTCTTGGGGGAGTGATAGAAAATAATGCAGTTGAGGCAATTTTTTTGTCAGATATTGAAAGAGTTGTTGTCGGCGGATATTATGCGGCAGGAGTTTTCAAGGGACAGTTTATCGGGAGGGCGAGTGTGATTCAGATAGGGGGGCGGTGGTATGTTGAGACTGTGCTTAGAGACAATGTGTATCGCGGCGGGCAGGATATGGGTATGTGGGGCTTTGCAGGATAATTGAATGTGAGCGGGAAAAATATTATAATAGGATAAAGCTAGTTGCAGAGAGTATAAATAAATTCAGCAGAGGCGGCAGGCAGTCGCTTAAAAATAAAGGAAAAACAACACAATGATAGATATTAATTTTATTAGAAACAATGTTGAATCAGTTAAAACGGCAATAAAAAACAAGCACATGAGTGCGGATATTGACAGATTGCTTGCTCTTGATAAAGAGATAAGGGCGATTATGACAATCACTGAGGATATGCGCAAAAACCGCAACGACTTGTCAAAGTCTATGGGGCAGGCTAAGACGCAAAATGATAAAGACAGCATAATCAAAAAGGTTCAAGCCATAAAAGTTGATTTGGCTGAAAAAGAAAACAAGCAAGAAACGCTTAAACAAGAGTTTGATTTGATAATGCTGTCGGTTCCGTCTATTCCTGATTCTGATGTTCCTGTCGGCAAAACTGAAGATGACAATGTTGAATTGCGAAAGACAGGCGCTCCTCAAAAATTTGATTTTGTTCCAAAGGACCATTTAGAAATAATGAAAGGATTGAATTGGCTAGAGACTGAAAGGGCGTCTAAATTTGCAGGTTCCCGCTCTTATATGCTCAAAGGCGACGCCATGCTTTTAGAGATGGCGCTGTGCCGGTACGCTGTAGATTTTTTGCATAAAAGAGGTTTTGTCCCGCATTCTGTTCCTGTAATGGTAAAAGAACCGGCAATGCAAGGCACGGGGTATTTTCCTATCGGGCGTGATCAGGCGTATTATATTGAGACCGACGGATTATATTTGGTAGGCACAAGCGAAGTGAGTTTGGCGGCGGCATATATGGGCGAAATGCTGGATTTATCTAAGCCGGTTAAGATGGTCGGTCATTCTACTTGTTTTAGGCGTGAAGCCGGAGCTGCGGGCAAGGATACAAAGGGATTGTATAGGGTGCATCAATTTCAGAAAGTTGAGCAGCTGGTCATTTGCAAAGAGGAAGATGCTGATAAATTGCAATTAGAAATATTAAAAAATGTAGAGGATATGTTGATTGAGTTGGGATTGAGTTTCAGGGTTGCATTGGCTTGTACGGGCGAATTGGGAATCGGGCAGACAAGAAAATATGAAGTAGAGACATGGATGCCAAGCAGGGGCGCATATTGTGAGACTCATTCATGCTCAAAGATGGGGACTTTTCAAGCAAGGCGCTTGGGGATTAAATATAAAGAGGCGGGTGAGATAAAATATGCGCACACTCTCAACAATACGGCGATTGCAACACCAAGGATTTTAATACCGCTCATTGAATGTTATCAAAAGGCGGACGCAAGTGTAGAAATTCCCAATGTATTAAAAAAATATTTCGTTTAGAATAATAATTTGTTTAATTTTTTGTATTTGTACAACATTACATTTGATTTTTGTATGTTAAAATGATAAGATGTGACATAAATCAACATAAGAGGAGACAAATATATGGATAACAAAACAGACATTACGAGGGAAAATCTAAACCCAGACGGGATAATTAGATGGCTTCATTTATCAGACTTGCATATTTTTAATAACAATACAAGCAATGAGAAAACGCGAGAAAAACTTCTTGAATTTTTAGAGACCTTGAAGAAAGATGGAGATGATAGGGTGGCAATATTAGACTATGTATTTATCACGGGAGATTTAATTCAAGGCAAAAAATATCAAGAATATACACAAAAAGAGAGGGACGATGTTAAGAGTACTATCACAGGATTTATAGATGCTCTAAGTAGTCGTCTGAGAATAAGTAAACAAATAATATATATTGTTCCAGGCAATCATGATATAGTATATTCAACCCCGAGAAATGAAACAGAGAGCAAAAATGATTTGAAGAAAAGAAATGAAAAAGAAAAAAAAGAGAGAACAAAAGAAAGAATTCAGACGATACGAGAACTTATTGAGACTCATGATTATAGGGTAGATGAGGGGCAAGTGAATGAGATTGATCCCAAAATGTTTAGGAATGACTTGGCTGATTTTGTGAAAATTTGCGAAGAGGCAGGGATAGAAACTCAAAATTATTGTGTAGTAGAGCCTAAGCTTTGTACAAGAGGACAAGCAAATATTTTGATGCTTGATTCTGCTTTTAGTTCTACTAGAAGTAATAAAAACATAAAGGAGATAGCACTTGTATATAAGCATGAAATTAATAATATCCTAAAAAATGAGGCAGTTGCAACAAAGCCGTTGTTTGTGTTGGCACACCATCCGGCGGATTGGTTTTGCGCGGCAGATCAAAAATACATTGGAAATACATTAGGAAAAAAGACAAACACTCTGTATTTTTGCGGACATGACCATGAAGTAGGCATAAAAGACAAGGGGATTTATACGATAGCTTGTGGCGGACACGCGGGCATTGGCATATACGATAAGGATGAGGACAAAGAGGTTGTTAAGTATTGTGATACTAGAATATTATTTGGCAAATATGATACTTGCGATGATGAGGTTATGGTAGAGGGATATGTATCGTATTATAATCATGGGGATGGAAGCGGAGAAAGCGAAGAAGAAAAGAACAGACTTGGAGAGTGGAAGCCAGATTACGCTGTTTCAAATATCAGTAATCCTTATAATATAAAAAGGCATCAGTTTAATCCAGCTCTTAGCGAAATTATTAATGCTAAAACTGAATTTCAAGCACGCGAAAAAACAATAAGATATATCGAAAGTCGCACAAAAGAAGCGGGAATTACTGTTGATGCTATCAAGACAAAAATAATCGGGCTAAAAGACCGTACAAAAGACAGGTTGAAGTCATTTACTACATATAATGACTGGCTAGAAGCCTTAGCCAAAAATATTGAAACAGCAAGTAAATTAGAAAAAATTAAAAAAATAATAGAGGAAGAGACTGAAAAAAGCAATAAGAGCAAAGAGGCTATAGCGGGACAGGTTAAGGATGAGTTAAAAAGAATTGTCCAAAAGCACGGTGACACAACAGATAAAGTGGGAATTTTGCTCTATTCGAAAAGAATAACAGTTATTGAGGCTTGTCGTACTGCTCTATCTAATTTGGATTCGGAGATAAGAAATAAAATCATGGTATATATATGCGATTGTGGAGTCAGAAATATGGCTCACAATGTAGATAATGCTAATAACATTGTAGAAGAATTGTGGGTCAAAGGTAGTTCGGGAGTAGAAATTATTAAAATACCGGATATGTACTTTCACAGCCTTATTAAGGAGAAAAAAATACAAGCTGTATTTTTGGGGGCAAACAAAATATACTATAACGAGAAGGGATGGTACATAGGTTCTAAAAATGTCAGCGGTGTAGAGTTAATAGTTGATGCTTGTATGAGTGCAGGATCTGAAGTATCGTGTTATTTTGTTGTAGATGAGTTAAAATTTAAGAGGGAAAACAACAGCCTAAACGGGATTAAAAACAGAGAAGAAAGACAAAGAATAAGAGGAAGGTGGTTTTAGTTATCAGGCAGATTTTTATGAATTTGAGTATACAGATGTTATAAACAGGAAAAGAGTTAAAATTCTTTCTGACTGGAGACCGGAGTTTGACAGAGACTACACTAAATAAAGATTACTAACAAAGACTAGCACTAAACTTAATAGCAAGCAATAATTAGCAAGTTGTTGTTTCTAACAAAGATAATAAAAAGCGGAAAAATGAAAATCATCAGTGACAAGATTCTTCCTGACGGGGTGTCGTTTTTTATTGAAGACATAGACAACCCTTAGTTGTAATTCCAAAATTGCCGTAAAATCACTTGACAACCCTTAAAGTCATATGATATTATTGTGTACTTAATGTAATTTTAACTAGAATTTTTGCAAATAATACATATACATAATTAAGGAGAGAAAAAATGAAAAGAAGACTAAGCGTTTTACTTGTAGTTGCGCTGATGGCGTTTGTGTCTGTTATTGCACTTAATGCTTGCAACAGAGATGTTGAAAGCATAACGCCTCAAGGATACCGCACCCGATATTTTATCGGTGACACAGAGATTGACCGCTCTGTCGGCAGCCTTGTCGTAGTTGAGGACAACGGCAACACATATACGGTGCCGTTTACTGACACTGCTATTACTTTTTCCGGGTTTAATACCGGCACTGCTGTTGAATCTCAAACAATCACAGCAACCTACCGCGGAGCAAGCACAACCTTTATAATCAGTATAGAAGCTGATTCGGCAGAAGGTATAACACTGCAAAACCACCGTACTACATACTTCACTTCGGATACTTCGGCTGATTTAGAAGGAGAGGTAGTGCTGGGCTTTGTCAGCGGCAGGACTGAAGTAGTTTCTTTCTCTGACCCCGGTGTTGTCATTACCGGATACAATTTTGGTGTTGTAATTACTGAGCCGGTTACGCAAACCGTTCATGTTTCATACGGAGGTTTTTCTGCTCAGTTTAATATTACGGTGAGAAACAGAACAGCGACGGCTATTGCTGTAAACAACCTAAGAACCACGCAAGCGCAAGGCGCAACTGAGTTTGACAGGGCAAGGGCGACAATTTCTGCAAGCTATGATGACGGCAGGACAGTTGTTTTTCCCTTATCTGACGCAAGATTTAATATAACCGGCTTTAATGCGGCGGCTTTGGGCGCACAAACAATAACAATTGCTTACGGAGCTGTTTCAACTACGGCAAATATCACGGTTGCAGGCGGCAATACTCCAAGAGAGGTTAGGGCAGGTATCAACACTTATAGCAACAGGTTTCTTCCTCCAAGGCTTCAGGGCATAGTAATTGACACAAACACAATACAAATAAGAATTGATTATGCCGACAACACGCACCGCATTGTGTCTTTTAATGCAACCGATTTTACTTTTGATTTTGATGACATGAATATCGGTGCGACAAACATATATGTCGGGTATCAAGGCGCTTATGCGGTAATGATGGTTACTATCAGTGAAAATTATGTGCTGACTTTTAACAGGTACATAGCGGCGATGGGGGCGGCTACCACTCCTCAAAATGCGACAGCGGCACAAATTGCGGCGGCTGCAGAGGCGATAAGGGTGTTCAGGACGGATTTAGCTTATGACAGGACTGCTTCTAATGCGGCCGGCTCTATAAATGAGGCTGATCTCATAAGGGCTGTCAGAATTGTTTTTGAGCAAAGCTATGCTGCTGCTCAAGAGGTTTTTGAAGAGGTTTCCGGCAGAGTTTTTAGAAATTGGAACGAGGAGAACAATCAATTTGTCATCAGTATGTCACTAGGACAAAAAGATGTTATTCTTTCTTGGTTGGACGGGGCTAGGATTTTATTAGAGGCGCTGGATTCTTTGACGGCAATAATGTCGCCGGAATTTGACAGCATAGAGCATAACGGAGAGCCTGTTACGGACTTGATTGAGGATTTGATGAGTTGGAACGGGCTGTTTAGCAATAATACACAGATATTTATTGAGTTGATTGACAGAGCATTGGGAGTGTATGACAGGTTTGACGGTATTAGGCTGGACACGCAAGAGGATGTCTTGATACCAAGCACTACTATATTGATACAGGAGACGATGGATTATTTAATGGAAAATGATTTTGGTGTACCTTTTATGTTTACTGCTTTAGGTCACTGGCGTCCTGCTATATATGATGCGATGATTTGGTCTTTCTATCAAAGAGGGCAGTATGATCATGCTGATATGCTTGCCATTGCTCACACTCCGTTTTTGTTTAACGCAGCAAGAGAAGCCGGCTGGATTGCTATCAGGACTATGGCCGGGCAACAGGATATGATTGACTCAACTGAGTTTTTGATGTTTCATAATCGATTTATAACATTGGTGAATGAATTAAAGCAAAGCAATCACTGGTATCATAAGTATGTTGCTTTTTATTATGCGATTAATATTAACACAGGCATTACGCTAGGCATTGACGGGCAGCCTACATTGCTTCATGTCACAATAGAGCAGGCTGTTGAAATGGTTAATACCAGTCAGTTCAGAGCTTATTATGTGGCTGACGGACAGATTCGATTTAGGTATGTTATGGGTCTGAGACCTGATTGGAGACCTGCTTTTGAAGCAAGAATACGCACTTTTTCCAACCCCAACTTTGATATAATATTAAATATGTATTTGGATTTGATAGAGAGGTTCGGTCGTTTTACGACAGAGGATGACATAGATGCGGACGGCAACTGGATATTTAATATTGAGAGCTTAAAAGATGCGGAATTTGGTATAGCGGTTGATGCTTTTATGCGTGCCTTTGTTAATCTGCCGGCAATTTATATATACAATTTCTTTAGTGCGTTGGATTTGAGGGATGGCGGTGTCAGAGGAAATAATATAACAAACAACCAAATTACTTCGTGGATGTTTGAAGAGTTAGACCACTTCTTGTTTTTCTTGGCGGTTCATTATGAAAATGTAATAGGTGACAATGTCCCTGCGATGGTATTGTTTGAGACAATGCTAAGGGCGTTGGAAATGTATATGTTTGTCGGGGTGGGTGTAGCGCAACATCAAGCGTTTGTAAGTTTTATGGACACAAGAGTTATTGTAGAATGGAATGCTTTGACAAACCGCACGGCAACAGAGCAGCATTTGGGCTTTTTCTTTCAAAGGTTGTATGCATTAAGAGCAATAAGCATGCAAATAATTGCTGATACTTATGCTCCTACTGTGGATGCATATTGGGAAGCAGTATTTAATAGACTTACACGCTATCTTAATGCTTTTGATGAAGGCTTCAGAAGGCATATGGTAGGGCAGGGTGTGACTGTTCCTAATCTTGCAAGAAGAGATATGTGGACTCCGATGATGACTGCGGCGGCAAGAATAAGAGCGGTGCATACTTACATTATGCAAAATGCTCCGCAAAATATAATCGATGTATATACTCATCATGCCAGATACCAATTGATTCGTCCTCCGACCGGGTCTCATGCTCTGTTTACTGAAGTAGATTGGGCGTTGCGCAATGCCAATCTTGTGGTGGATTTAAACATAAATACTTTAGGTGCAGGCTTGAGGGTCGGATTAGGCAGTAATTGGTTGAGTGAAACGCATTGGGAATTATGGTATGATATGTTTGACCTTGCGTGGGCTTATTTGACAGAAATGGCGTACGGAACGGCTCACCCAATTGCATGGTCAAATTTAGCGCTTGAAGACATAAGTTTAAATACTGTAATTGATTTGATGCAAAGAATTCATAATTTACCGCTTCTTGAAAGGCTTGCATTTGTTGTAATTGATGAGATTGTTATCGGCGGATCGATTGTCGGAGACCATCATTTATTTATTGAGGCGTTTTTTGAAGAGTATTTTGGGGCAAACAGCGCTATGTTGAACTTTATAATAGTGCTTAACAGTATGGAGTATTTGAGACTGTTGTACAGCTTGAATGACAGTGCGGTTAACAGAGATCTGTTTTTAGGTGAGAACGGGATAGTTTTATTGTTGCAAAGATATGAGGCTTTAGGCGGTAATGTTGATGCAAGGCTTAGCGCGAAGGTTGCCTATCTTTATGATATGGCGGTAGAAATGACTGCAAGCTAGTTGTAAAAATTAAATTAAATACGAGAGAAGTCTTGCCTAAAAGATAATGCTACTGACGGGCGGGACTTCTTTTGTATAGTTATGGTTTCATAACTGTTATATCCTATTTATGCAAAAAATTAAACAAACAATTATATCATTGCTGCTCGTCTTATTGCCGGCACTGTTATTACTCCATTCGCTAAGCGCAGTTTTTATCGTGTCAAGCGATGTTGGTGACGCCGGTTATGAAAAAAAGTTGCAGTCATTTTTGAATAATTTAGAAAAATCACTTGACATTGGCGCTTGTTTATCGTATAATGTAAAGTGTCATAGTGTACGGTTTGACCAAACTAATGGCACTTTTGAGTATAAAAAAGCGTCCTGCTGCTACTTTGACGGCGGTTTAATGCTATTAACCTCTCAAGATTCTATGTACACGCTTACTTTGAGGCTGGGACAGAATTTGACAAATGAAATTGAGGTGCAGTTTGGGGCGACTGTTGTTGCGGCGCAGCTGCCTGCTTCTGTTCCGGGATATACACTTGTGGGTTGGTACACAGACAGTGAGTTTCAAAATGAGTTTATAAGCAGGGTAGTGGACGGTGACTTTGAATTATTTGCAATGCTTGTACCAAATGCGCTGATTAGAGAGTTTACTGTTAGATTGGTATCGTCGATTGATCATTTTGTTGACGGAGAATACTTTTTGGGAGAGGTTTTTGAGTTTAATGTATTTGAAGGGGATATTTTTGAATTTCCTAACATGACAAGGGCGGGCTATGTTCTTATCGGATGGTATAGAGACAGGCAATTAAGAAATAGATTTGACCAAAACACTGCCATAACAGGAGATATTACGCTATATGCCAGGTGGGCAAACGAAAATAGCTGTGCTGCAATGTGCGGCAGTGTGGATTGGCAGGATGCCGGACTTATAGGACTGGTGCTGGCGGTTGTTGCGGCGGGGATGGCGATAATGATGAGAAAGAAGAGATTCAAAAAGGACAAACGGCTAAATTAAAGCGGCGTACTGTTGGTGTACTTGCCATTATAGTTGGAGAATTTTAAATCATTCCAAAGCTAAATGCTGATTCAGAGAATTTTCAAACGGCTTATAATGCAAGTTTACAATGGTTACTCAGTTTTAATTTATCAACCGAGCAAATTTACTTGATTACAATGGTAAATATGCGACCGCAGAAAAGGGATAAAATCCCGCTGCTTTGTCGGCGGAAGCCGCTGAAGGCAACTAATCCGGAAGAGCTTGCACTTGTGTTTAATACCATTTATAATTATATAGTTCGTTAGTCTTGGGCAATTTTGCCTATACTATATATAAAATCAAAATAATTTCTGGAGGGAGATTAGTATGAAATTAAAAAATCTTAAAAAGCGCATAGCGGCGGCTTTAGTTGTGGCATTTGTTGCCATAATGGGCGTCACTGCTGTGGCAAGCGGTCTAATCAGATTGCCGGGCATGGGCGGCGGTGACTACACTGTGTCGGCCGACGGCCGCTCGTGGGTGTTAAACCACGCCACAAACGAGCATGGTTCCGATTTTGCGGACAACTTAGCTGATGACATACAGGAACTGCAAGACAACCTACATATTTTTGAAGACAACGACAGAGTACAGCTTATGGTTATGGTAAGCGATTATTGCTTGACTTCTATGTATTTTGAGACCGATCGTGATATGTCGTATCAAGAATTTTTGGGTACAAGACAAGCCCGCATTGCAAGAGAAAATATGCAGCGTCGTCATAGGGAACTGTTCAATCGTGCGGCAATTACGGTTGATGCAGAGATGTCATTCTCATTTACCTCGCTTATAAACGGCTTTGGCATGACAATTTATTATAGGGACAGACATGATGCAACTAATGCATTGCTAAGAGCGGGCGCTGTTACTACTTCTGTTTCTCAGTATGTAGAACTTTTATCATCGCAAAGAACAAACTCTAACGGCAGAATCCCGCCTATTGACAATGTAGGGGCATTGGACGGATTATTGGATGAGACAGGGATTTTCATGATTCCTTATATGGAGATTGACGGGATATATCAAAGATTGCAAGGTGAAGGCATGGTTATATCTGTGGTAGATTCAGGTCTTGACTATACTCATCCTATGTTTTCTGAAATGAATTTACCGCATATTTTTTGTCCGACGGCAGGCACTTATGTAATTGATGAAGAAATGCTTGCAATGAGAATTAATCCCACCAGCGGTCAGCTTGAAATCCGCGGCAGAGAAATTGATTTTTCCAGGCTCTTTGCTTCAGCTGTTCAACTATCAAATCTCACTCCTCAACATACTTTCAGAAACCACAAGGTTCCTTTTGTTTTTGACTATGTAGATATGTCACATCACATAAGCGGCGGACCCGGTCATATGTGGTCAACACACGCTGCACACGGTACTCATGTATCGGGTGTTGTTGTAGGTAAAACGCCGTATCATGAAAACTATAGAGTGACGGCAAACGGAACTCCTTACGCTTATGGAAGATATGTAAGAGATCCTCATCACGGCGGTGTAATGCTTGACCATTTCGGCAGACCTGTCATTGCGGTGAGAGGTGTTGCTCCTAAAGCGCAATTAGTAAATATGCAGGTTTTCTCTCATTTTGACAGAGTGCCGGATATTTCAATTTTAGCGGCTGTACATGATTCTGCTATATTAGGCGTGGATGCCATTAACCTGTCATTGGGTGCGGCAAACGGATTCACTGATATTATAGATGATAATTTTGCAGCACGAGTTTATAGCTATTTAGATAGCTTGGGAATTTTGTTGATATGTGCAACAGGAAATTCGTCAACTGCGATGACGGGCGGCGATTTTGGTACAAATTTGGCATCAAGTCCGGACTCTGGTACTACGGGTGTTCCGGCATCTTTGAGAGAAGCATTTTCAGTTGCTTCAATGGAAGGTATCAAAGCTCCTTATTTGATACTGGAAGTTAATGACCAAGAGGTGGGCATGGCATACTTAACAGAAGTAGGCCGTCCCAACGGTGACACAATGGATTTTGTTGCCGGATTGTATGAAAGATGGAACTCTTCGCTTTTCCTTTTGGATGCTGCAGGTGATAGAATACCTGCTTTAGCGGGAGATAATGATATTTGGGGTGTGGCCGCACCAAACTGGGTTAGAGCATGGAGACCGAGAACGCAAGGGGTTACGACGGCATTTAGAAACAGGCTTGCAGGATATTATACTCCGGAAGTTAACGGAGTAGGTGAGCTGAGAATACCATGGTTTAGAGCCGGTCATGCCACCGGAGCATATAGTTTTGCGGGACGGGATTTCAGCGGTCGTATTGCTTTGATTGAAAGGGGAATAAATACATTTACTGATAAACTGGAATATGCTGAAGCAGCGGGTGTTTTGGGCGCAGTTGTTCATAACCACTTAGCCGGCGTTATCAGAATGAGCGTTGAAGAACATATTACTATCCCTGCCGCATCTATTTCACTTGATGCGCACTTCCCGCTTAGAGGTATAAACGAAGGCTTTATAATCATTCATCCTGAATTTGAGGGTGGTCCTTTTATGTCGGATTTCAGCAGCTGGGGCGTTACTCCCGACCTTAGGCTTGCTCCTGATATCACCGGACACGGCGGTGAGATTTTATCAGCTCATCCGGGCGGAAGATACGCAAGAAACAGCGGTACTTCAATGTCAGCGCCAAACATTGCGGGTCTTGCGTTAATTTATAGACAATTTTTAATGAACAATATTGATATTGCAAGAAGCCGTTTGATTACCAGAATGGTTTTTGACCAAGAATCGGGTACGACTAGAGAAATTGTATGTCCTATAAAAACGCAAATTCATATCTATCGTATGATGATGTCAACAGCTGTAATGCCGTTGAATGAACACGGCAACCCATACAGTCCTAGGCGGGTAGGTGCGGGTCTTGCTAATATCAGAAACATGATGAGAAGTGACGCGTGGATTGAAGTTCCTGAATTTGAGGATGTTGAATGGAGAAGAGATGCTGACGGCAACAGATTGAACTGGCAAGTGGATTATGACCCGGGCAATAATACTCCTACTGCTTCTACTATGCAAAGAGTTGCCGGTGAGTTTTCAGCGAGAACTGCAATAAATCTGTTTGACGATCCTGAAAGAGTGGGAATATATTACATGGAGTTTGATATTGTTAATGTAGGGCAGGATCCTTTGACATTTAGCGCTAATGCGCAGGTTTTCACTGAGAGTCTGGCACACCATGCTATGTTTGACATTATTGCCGAAAGAGCGCATATGCTTTATGCGACCGGACAAAATGCTCAATTTAGTGTAGGCGGCAATTTGATTACTCCCGACAGTGAAGATAAAATTATTATTGTTGCTGCACCTAATGACAGAACTACTGTCAATGTAAGAATTGAATTGGATGACACCACAGCAAGATATGTCAGAGGCAGAGGTAATTATACCGACAGAGGCTGGATTGAAACCTATTTCCCTAACGGTATCTATGTTGAAGGTTTTATAAGATTATATAGTGAAGATTATGACTATGATATTGAGGGGCAAAGAGTTTATCTGCCCAGTTTGTCTGTTCCTTATCTAGCTTTCTTCGGTGATTGGACAGATGCTCCGTTATTTGAACACAGCATCTATGAAATAGACAGATATAACAGAATGGAAAGACCGGATATACACAGATTAAGAAACCAAATGAGAACACCTACGCAAGCATTCGGCAGATTTGTTGATCAAGGAAGCAACTTCACTCTTCCAATAGGTTCGTTCATATTTAATACTCCAAGAAGATGGGATAATGAAACAGACATACCGCTTGCGACAGAATCAAGGACTGCTTTATCACTAGGACATAACGGCATACACCAAATTGAGTTTGTGTTTGGCTTTTTGCGCGGTGCGCGCCGTGTAGATTATAGAGTGCTTGATGTAAACACAGGCGAGATAATTCATAGCGGCATTTCCGTAAATGCAAGAAAAAGTTTAGGTCCGATTGTCGAGATAAACATGATGCAAATCGGGGCAAGAAACGGAGGTCGTTATAGACTGGAAATACAAGGCTTTTTGCATTATGCAGGTGAGTATTTGCTGCCGTATGACAGAAATTGGGAGTTTACTGATTCTAACAGACAGTTCGGTTTTGATTTTACTATAAATTCTTCGCCGCCGGTGCTTATTGATGCCAATATAAGGCATATAAGAAGAGGCAACGAATTGGAGTTTGGCAGACACTTAGATTTATACATTCAGTCAGATCATTATCTTTCGGCAAAATCTATGTCTATGTACAATGTCAGAGCGGGTCGTTTTGAAAGCATTTGGGATGAGGCTGGTTTTAGACCTATCAATTCAGCGCGGGATTCTATTACTAGAATTACCTATGATATAGGCGACATGTGGGACGATTTGATGAGAAACGGCATGAGAATGCAAACAAGGATTTATGACTTTTCATTTAATGCTGCTTTGTATGAAATCGATTTATGGGCGCTTTTAGTTGAGGCGGGCGGCATTGGTCTTGCTGATATCGGACAATATACCGAATTCACCAGCGGAAATGAAAGCATTAATCTTCTTACTACTTATTCACTTGGAGAGCATCAAACAAGAGAAGTTTATGTTTTAGACGGTCAAGGCAACTATACATTTGATGAAACAGGCTCTAAAATATATACCGAAGAAACAGTTCTTTTCCCTGATAGCGGTATAAACATAAGACGAAACATGACTGTGCCTTTAGGGCGTGCATTAGTCGCTAATGAATACTTTTGGTTAGAGGATGTCTATTGGCATTCAAGCGACCCTAGTGTGGTTGAAATAAATTGGGACGGTCAAATTATCGGAAGAAATCCTGGTACAGCAAATATTACTGTCGGGTCTGTTGCTTTAAGAGAACAGGCACAGCATAATCCCAACATTGTGTATAGCTTTGTATTGCCGGTCAGGGTATTGTCTCAAATAGATGAGTATAATTATGGATTGATTACAGCGCCAACGGCGGGCTTTGGCTTGCCGGATGCTAATGTGTTTGGATTAGAGTTTACCAGACGGGACTTAAACAACCTAAGACCGGGCGTAACTGCATATTGGATGGATGCCGGTGAGAGCTTAGAGGTAGAATTAAACCCAAGACCTTGGTATACTGCTATACCTGAATTGACAGAGGTAGTAGACGGGCAGACACGCGTTAGGACTGCTACTATTGACGGAGTGCCAAATACTCCTGTTGTTGTATGGGATTCACTTAATGTCGGCATTGCGGATGTTGAGATTGACCCTTACAACCCTTTAAGAGCAACTATTACGGCGGGCAGAGGTACATTCCAGCCGTTTGGCCGTGCTTCTGACGGTGTTCGTCCTTATGATGGTTATAATACCGAGTGGGTATATGATGAGGACGGTATGGGCGGTCAATGGGTAAGTACAAGAAACTATATAAGAGGTTCAGTAAACTATCTATTGGGCAGAGGCTTTAGTTATTATGAAATTGATCCCGGTACATATATTGCCAATCAAACGAATTCTGCTTTAAGACCTGCATTTATCAGAGTGCGGATAAGGGGCATATACGGATTGAATCTAAGCGTTCAGTTGCCTATTGCCGTACGACCTGAGTTTGAAGTTGAAAACGGTGTGTTAATTGGATATAACGGTTGTAATGTGTCAAGATTCACTGACGCTGAAAGACAAAGCTCTGACTTTATTTATGATCCGCACTTGTACGGCACACTGATTGTTCCTTCAAACATCATGATACGGCATATTGGCTGGGGAGCATTCCACTCTAATCCGCATATCACCAGAGTTGTTTTACCTGAACGCTTTGAAGGCACAAGCATAAGAAATTATACAGATGCTGACCATATCGGAATATTAGAAATCAGAAATGCAGCGTTTGCTTATATGCCTAATTTAAGAGAAGTATTTTTGCCTTCTACTCTTCAACATATCGGCAATTTTGCCTTTGCCGGAGAAAATTCAAGATTAAACGGCACCTCTACTGCTTTGACCAGAATAGACTTTTCTAGGATTTTGGCGCCTATCTCTATCGGGCAGGCGGCATTCCAAAACCAGCCGCTGTTAGGCACAAGAGGCAGTCATTTTATTTATTCATTTAATCCGGACAGAACTGTTGCAACCAGCACATTTGTTCCTGGATTAATTATGAGAAACGATGTGGTGTATGTTGATGACGGAAGATTGCCTGTGAGGCAGGCTAGACCGTTGACAGATCCGCAAACAGGCGCAAGACTGCCTGACGGTGACTGGAGATGGCATAGTACAGATGGTCCTAGTATAGATGCTAACGGAAACATAACTGATCCGTCAGATACATTCTATAAGCAGTGGACTGTACACCCTTCTACTTTAACATTAGCAGATCGTACAACAAACAGGGCGGATTTCTTAAAACCAGGCGCATTTGATTTGACTAAAGTTATATCTATTGCTAATCATGCATTTGCATCTGCCGTAAATCTGAAATTTGTAGATTTGACAAGTGTTAGGGCTATGAACGAGTTTGCGTTTGTTAATTTCGGTGCTGATGTAGGAAGAGCTTTATTAAATGCAAACCCACAAACCGGAGCAGGTACAATAGTAGAGCGCGGACGAAGGGATGTATCTATAGTAGTCGGACCTGAAACCTATATTGCTAGAGGCGGGTTTATTCAATCGGGCATAAATACACCGCTTATTCTTCCTAACGATAGAATAGCAGAAATTGCATTTGCAAATTCATTCTGGATTCCCAGTATTGAGTTTACAGGTCAAAATATAGTGGTTGGTTCTGAAGCGTTTGCGTGGACATGGTTTAATGAAAGCGTAAGGTTTACCGGAAGAGAAATAGACGGTGATTTTGTGCCTGCAAGCGTTACGGCAATTGAATCGGGGGCATTCTATGGTCCGTTTATGAACATTTGGGTTTCGGCATTACCTCCGCGCCATGTCAACAGCGTTACGGAATTATACTTTGGTTCCGGAGTAACGGTTAGAAGAATAGAATCAAATGCCTTCTCAGGATTTAGTGAAGTGACTACGCTCACACTGCCTAGCGGATTAGAACATATCGGTACAGGGGCATTTGTGGACTTTGGTATTTCTACACTCAATATTCCTTCAGACATGAGTGAAAATGTGAATTTGTTTGGTGCTTTTTCGTTTGTTAATTTGACTTCAGCGCTCATGAATATCAATGTAGCGTCGGGCAACCCTGTATTCTATTCATATAACAATACGCTTTTAAGACGACTTGATACTGATAGCTATGAATTAATAATGCTTGCGCCAGCTAGAGATTTTGGCAACTTCATATTCCCTTCAAATATAACAAGAATCGGACGGCACGCATTCAGCGCGGCAAATATTACTGAGATTACTATCCCCGAAAGATTAGCTTTATCTGAGGGAATGTTTGCAGGAAATACTCAAATCCAAAGCGTAACAATTTTGGGCGACAGAACACATATCCCCAATAGATTATTTGACGGAGCTATCAGGTTAAACACATTGAACATTAATGAGGCTGCGGTTACCCACATAGGTCAAGCGGCGTTTAGGAATACAGCAATCACTAATTTTGGAGAGTTCTCTTCATTGACCCACATGGGCAGTTCTGCGTTTGCTTTCGCTGCAATAGAGTCATTCACCTTTGCAAATACATTCGGAAACACTGTTGCGACAAGTGCGTTTGAAGGGGCTGTCAACTTAAATACAGTGAACTTTGGTACTTCTGTTACTACAATAGGCAGCCGAGCATTTGCAAACACCAACCTAACTCAAGTTGTAAGCAACTATATAGAGGTTGTTCATGCAAACGCGTTCTTTAATAATAGGTTCATAACTACGGTTAATTTGCCTAATGCCGAAAGAATTTATCACCATGCGTTTAGACTGGCTCAAAGAGCTACGGCTACTTCTGCTGCGGCAGGTATTGCGACTCTTAATATACCTTCGGCAGTAGTTATCGGCAACAACGCATTCTTTAACCAAGACAGAGTAATGAATGTAGGTCTTTTGGATAACCTTGAATTTTTGGGCGCAGAGGCGTTTATGAATACAAGGGCAAGTCAAGGCGCTACGGGCAGCATTCGTATGCCGAATGTCAGAAGTATAGGTGACAGAGCATTTATGAACAATACGGCTCTTGTCGGTGCGTTTAGGATATATTCTTATCTTGGTACGCCGCCGCCGTTGGTGTGTGAGTGTGATGAGAATGAAGATTGTGTATGTGATTATTGGCTAAATGTATATTCGCCCAGCATCAGAACAGGAAGAATGCCTGTATTTATAGGCGGTTATTTCTTCCACAGGACGGGTGTATATGGTGAAAATGCCTTTAGAGGATTAGGCAGCGGTGTATTTGCAGGTACCGGCATACTAGGATTTGCTTCAGAAAATAACCAAACCTATGAGGTAAGAAGTGATGCATTATTTAGAAGAGTAGCTGACGGTAATTTAGAACTTGTCGCATATCCTGCGGCTAATACAAGATTAAACTTTGTTATTCCTGAAGGTGTTGTAAGGATTGATGATCAAGCATTTATTGACAATCAGCATTTGAGGACTGTGACGATGCCGTCGACGCTTGTTTCAATCGGCGACAGAGCATTCTTCAACTCAAACATACACACCTTTACATTTACTTCATTTGTTGCACCTAGACTGGAAGCATGGTTTATCCAGTATGAAGCCTTCACCAGAATAGACCCAATAGACGGCATTGCCGGAGCAAGGATAGGCAGACAATCGGATATAAGTGACCATGTTTGGGCAGTATATGCTAACTTTGTCGGTTATTTCACGCCCGGTGCGTCTGCAATGAGAAGAAACGCAGAAGGTGACACAATAGGACTGGATTCTAGCATGTTTATATTCAATCCTATTGCCAGACGAAATGAAACGGATTTATTCCAAGCAATTCATAACGATGTTACTGTTTCAAGGCTGACAGGCACTTGCTTTGGTTTGACTATTGTCAGACCAAGAAACGCTATCGGTTTTGACAGCTTTATATTTACTCATTATTTTGCTAACGAGCGTTTAGAGTCGTATGTAATGTCAGCGGCCACCCGCGATCTTATTGAAAGAGCCAATGCGCTTAATTTGGTTAATTTGGCACAGATAGCGGCGGCGGCAGGTGCGACAGGAGCGACTGCAGAAGATATTGCTTTGTTTAACTACTATGAGGCTGAGATAAATGCTTTGTTTATGAACTTAAATGCGGCTCCTGCTCATCAAATGCCTTTCATTGTTGCTGCAGGTGCAGACACTAGAATTAATCAAGCAATTGATATAGTTGGTCCTGTGTTTGTACGAAATGTTATCGCCGCTATCAATGCTGTTCCTCAAGATTTCATTGCTAATATTCCGCTTGTAAACATTGCGATAAACACATTCAATGCAACTATGTCAGTCAGACCTCACTATATTGTATTTGTAACCAACAGAGCAAGACTGTTTGAAATTGAGTTAGCCAGACATCCTCAGTTAAGAGCCTTTATGGATGCGTATAATGCGCTTCCTGCCAGAACGCTTGACGCGGTAATGCCCGCTCATTTGGCACAGTTTAATGCGGCATACTCTTTAGGCAGAGATGCTGTTGCGGGACCATTAGCATACATCGCACATTTGATTGCAAACGAGAGAAACTTCATTGATGCGGCTATAGCAAGAATTGAAGGTGCGCCGCTACTTATATTCAATGCTCAAGGCGGCAGTGCCGTTGCAAACATGATTGTTTTTGCAGGCGGGCGCGTCGTTGCTCCTACTTCAGTTAGATCCGGTTATTCACTTGGCGGTTGGATGTTTAGAGGGGAATTGTTTGATTTTAATACTCCAATTACACACGATATGACCTTCTTTGCGTCGTGGAGTGCCAGAGTTACCGTAACCTTTGATGCAAATGATGGAAGTGGTGTTGCTTCTCAGAATATTTATGCAGGCAACAGAGCAACCAGACCGGGAGATCCAACTAGACGAGGGTATACTTTTGAAGGTTGGTATTTGAACGGGGTTGCGTTTGATTTTAATACTGCTGTTACTGAAAATATTACTCTGATTGCAAGATGGAGTGATGGCAGCGGATGCGGAAGTTGCGGCGCTATTAGTACGGGTGATATTTTAATGAGCGGCTTGGTGCTGATTGCTGTATTGGCTGTTGCGATGATTGTGATTGTGCTGTTAAGAAAAAGAAGAAAGAATAGAGCATAAAAGTTGAATAAGAAAAAGGAGACTTAGCTAAGTCTCCTTTTTCAATTTTATCAATTCATTTTTAATAATCCTTTAATCTTATTAATTTGCTAAACTTGCTATAGGCGGCTTGCTTTATAAGGAGTTTATTTTTATGAGAAAAATCATTTCAATTTGCATCTGTGTATTGATGGCGATTAGTAGTTTCCTCTTTGTTGGTTAGGTTGCGCATCTGCTGTGCCGCCACGGAGGTGTTGCGTGGGTCGAGTTTGAGCGTGCGGTCTAACTCTTTTGTCTTTTTGGTGCCGTCCTTTATGTTTTGGTTTAATTGCCGCACCTTAGCATCTATGTCGTCAATACTCCGACCGACCTTGGTTGCCATCTGCTCTTACCTCCCTTTTCCTCGCCTCTTTGGCGGGTTGCGTCGCACTTCGTGCTATCCTCACCCTTGCAGCCGCAAGCGGCTGACGGCTCGGACTGTATGAAAAAAGCAGCCTCGTGTGAAGCTGCTTATAAATATAATAAATTTTTAATCTTCTACTCTGTTATTGCTTTTTTCAGTTTGCTTAAGATTTTAGCGTTTCGCTCTGGCTTATCCTCAAATATTTTCAAAGATTCTAAATCCTCATCATTAAAATATAAGTCCATCATATCCTCATGGGTTGTTGTGCCGAGCATCTCTCTGTCGCCACAATAAACAAACAAATCCTCATATCTAAGGTTGTAATTACCAAACTCAAACCCGCCGTATGACTTGCGATTTGCATTCATATCATTTTCTTTGCCTCTAAAGCAGAAAATAAACAGCTCTTTTAATTCCTTTGATAATTCAAAGTCGCATTCCTCTCGCAAAAAGTTACTATACCCGAATGTTACTCTTGGATTAAGTGATTTATGAAAAGATAAAAAATCATCGGATATATATTTTAATTCTACATTTATATGATAACTGCCGCGTCGATTAAAAGTGTCATTGTGTCCCTCAATTAGTTTATTTACATAATCATCCAAATACTTATGCGACGGTACTGACTTAAATATATCTTTCCAGTACCTGTCAATTTCTTTTCCGTCTTTATAGTCGGATAATGCCTGTTTTGCTCGCTCACCGTATTTTTCACAAGCGTTTTCAACCTCCATAAATGCCGCTTCTAAATCCGCCATATCCAAAGGTCTATGCAAAGACATTGTGCTACATTTCATGCGTGTTCCGCGCTCAATACAAAATTGTATAATCGTTAATCGTTCCGCTGTGCTTAACTCGTATGTGTTCATTGCCATACTTAATATTTTAGCAAAAAATAATCATATAGTCCACTAATAAACAGCATTATTTGCGTTTTGATTAAAACGCTCGGCAATCCGCCCGTCCATGCCCCTTGCTCTAATGTAGATTTGTCTGCACTAGAGGATTGCAATTAAGCAAATGATTGGCGGCAATATAATGTGGTTCCGTTTAGAATTTTTCTTTTTCCATAACTTATTCTTTTTCTAACTCTTATGGTATCATCTTCAGTATCCTTAGGATAAATCTCAACAAACTCATTATAATTCATCACCGCCTTTATTTATTATCGTTCTGCCTTTGACAGTGATATTAATTCTAAAGGCGTTTTGTGAGCTTATTGGATAGGTCTTGACTTTGTGGAATAGGTTCTGACAGTTCGCTTGCAGCTATTATTGACGCACTCATTGGCATGAATCCGCCGCCTCAAAGCCCTCCTCCGCCTAAATTACCGCCTCCCAAATTACCGCTTCCTAAGTTCCCGCTGCCCAGACTGCCGCCACATAATATCAGGCGGCGGTGTCCACTCACCTAGAGGAGGAAACTAATCTAGTGGATTTTTATGGCGGAAATGGATTTATACCACCGGGTCAAATAAACCCGGTGGTACTGTTTGTTTAATTATACTGTAAAAGGGTAGAGCGGACTTCACTTTATTCAATCAATAGTTTGACATTTTTCAAGCAGCGATAGGTTTTAGATTAACTACCGATTGCCGGCTGTACCGGTTGTTAGTCATTACTTAGGCGGAAAAACTGCCTCGCCTGTTTTTAAATCTTGATACATTATCCAATAGCCTCTGCCTGTCGGATTGTCAGCTCGCAGCGGCAACCACCAGCAATATCCTTCAAGCTCTTTAGGCGGCTGGCTTGAATATGTGTCGGGCAAACCATAACATAGGTAGTCTTTGTCAATTAAGCCTATGACATAATACCGTTCACCGTCAAAATTGATACGAATCCATCTGCTTTTAGGCAACATTTTTTCTAATTCCTCTTCTCTTTTGTGTTCGCCGTTAAACAATGCTTCAATCTCATCACCCTGTTTTTCAAGGAAGGTTCCTTCTCTTGCCTCAATGTGCGGTGAGGATTTTACGGCTGCTACACGGTCAAGCCGGGGTGGCGGCAGGGAGGAAGAGTGAAGAGTTGAAGCGGGGTTTGTGCGCAGGGATTTTTGTATGTGTGAATTTTTTTCATCTGTCTTGTTTGTTGAGTGCAAAGTAAATGGGTTGGTTATAGTGTTGTTATCTTGTAAAAACGGCGGAGTATCGCTTGGATTATCTAATTGATTTTTTGCATTGCTGCGATTTTTATTTATGCCTGCATCTGCATTGCTGACTATCTTTTCGGGCGATTGAAAGTGGTTTTCAGGAATTTCTATAGCATTCTTTTTATCTAAATTTTGATTTATAATGCTTTCTCTGCTGCTCTTTTCGTTTTGTGCCGGTTCGATGCGATGCGGAACAAAAGGGGACTGGGTTTCAGCAGAATTTGCCAGCTTCATAATATATGACATTGACATTGACATCGGCAAGGGGGCAATGTTTTCATTTTGTGTTGATTTAGGCTTATCTAATTCAAAATAATTTGTCTCTGCGATGGCATCGTCTTGATATTGTGCAGTCGCAGGAGTGCTAGGTGAATGCCCGCTGTTATCTTGTGTTGTTGTCTTGTGTTTTAGGCGGTCGGAGGTCAGTACTTTTATATTAGCTTCACTCTTTTCATTTTGAGGGGCTTTTATTGCTTCTGTTTTTCTTGCTTCACTATGTATCGTTGTTGTTCTTTTTGAAAAAACCTGACCGTCTTCATCTGCTGCTTTCTCATCTTCAATTACTTTGACTAATTTGAGCGGCAACATTCTATTTATCTCGTGCTGATTAAATCTGACCGCTTCATTTGTCCCGTACATTAAAAAAACCCCGCCGTCAAAAACTGCGGCATGAATTTTGTCAAGGCTGTTGGTGTTTTCTATCCGTGTCCCTTTTTTAGCATCATTCACCAAAACAGAAAAGCTTTTCCCATCAATATTAATGCACAGCCGTCCGTCTAAAATGGCAGCCCCATAGGTATTTAGCTTTATGTTTAATCCAAACGCGTTTCTCTCAAGACTCAATGTCCCTTTTGTCCTGTTTCCGCTTAAAATGACTAATCTTTTTATAAATTGCATAAAAAACTCCCCAACGCATTATACATTGTTATAACATATATATTCAGCTACTTTCAAATATATATTAAAAACATATAATAAATTTAGCATAATCCTATTGTTGAAATATGTAGTTTTTTGGTGATTATCCGCATAAAATAGAAAACAGCATTAACAACAAAAAACCGGCTGTCTGTTTGCGTTTTGCAACTTAGACAGCCGGTCTTGACTTTTACGGAGATTTTTTGATATGTAATTACTTTAAAATTGAAATTAAACAAATATATCTGGCTGATTATTTAGGAAACTCTACTTTAATAAATTGAGTGTCATTAAAAGGCTTAACACCTTTATGAACCTCGCTGATTTTTTTATACCATTCTCTAGTTACGGGGTTGTACGGCAAGTCGCCGCTATATAATTCATGGGCAAGATTTCTAAATACCGCACGAAACTCAGGATCTATTTTTATATGGTCAAAAAGATTAAGCGTCACCAATATTATGTTGTTATGGTTAGTCCATTTTCTATTATCGGTTGTTTCTTTGGCATCTTTTATTTTCACATTAATAATGTCCATAATAGTACTGATAAGCCGTGTGCTTTTCCATTTTACTGTGCCAAACAGTTTTAATACTTCTTCACTTACATATACAGTTTTGTTATTGTCCGGCTGTATTAACTTGTTTAACATGACTAATATAGCTTGTCCTGGATTATCGGAAAACGGAAGTCTAATATCAAAGTGGATTCGGTCAAAAAAGTCTTTGATTTTTGGCGCATCATCAAAATTTTCTATAAAATCATTACGGGTTATACCGCCGCTGCCTGCAAAAAACCAAATGACCGTTTTGGGAATAGTGTCACGATGTCTCACATGGTTGCCTTTTTCATTTGTTCTGTCTCCAGTCATCGCATCCATTAATAGTCTAAAAGCATAATGCTGACATTTTGTATCAATTTCGTCCAAAAAGGCAACAGCTATGTCATTATTATGTTTGGCGGTATCTGCATATACATTAGAAATATGTTGTTGGATAGCGTCATATAAATTGTCTTCAGGGATGCCGGACAATGAGGTGTAAATAGAGTCATAGTCGCCGTTATTTATTTTTTTTAGTTTAAGCTCCCTAATTTTTTGTTCACACCTTATGATTTCTAATTCATTGCTGGTTTTATTTTTTTTCGCCAACAGTTCTTTTTTATAATTTTTTAATTTCTTATCTATTTCGTTGTTATGTTTCTCTGCAGTATCTTTTAGCCAAGCAATAAATTTTTTGACAAAATACGATTTTCCAGTGCCGGGGGCGCCGCCAAGAAACACGCAAATTGGTGTGAAATTAATAGCTTTATCTTTTTTTGCCGTGTGCGATTTTAATAAGGCTTGTTTATATATATTTCCTACGGTGCGATCTATATCCTCTTTGCAAAGATTGTCGGCATCATGGCGTTTATCCAAAATGTTATAAAATGAATAGTTCATGTCGTGGCATTTGTCATCAGCATCGGTGATTTTTGGTCTGATATGAAAAGTCTTTATTTTAATCGTTCCAACAGAGGTGAACATTTTTTCAGTGGTAATTTTTTGGGATTTGTTTTTAGCAATCAACGGGACATGGTTGTATTTGTGGTTGCTGTGGTCGTATTTGTTTGAGCGATTATTGTCAGCACTTTTAATTATTTTGTCAAGTACACGCTGATTATAAAGAGTATCTATTCCGTCAAACAGTATATTATAAAACTTATCACCCTCTATTGAGGAAAAATCTCTAATCCACTTTTTTATTCTTTTTTCAACCTTTGAGCAAAGCACAAGATTGTCATTTATGTGGCAAGAGCTTTTACAAGAATTTTTTTTAGATACTTCTTTGCACTGTGCTTTCCTTTGACATAAAATCTCAATAGAGCAATTTTTGCAATCAGTTTTTTTTATTTCATAATCTACTTCGTAATCTTTACACCTTTTATAGTACTTTCTACATGGGGGTATTTCATTGTCGGAAGTGTGGGTGCTTGCCATTTTTTGTGACAGTTGTAACGGACAAGTAAATTTTTTCGGTAGAGTGGTACACGACTGTTCACAATTATTGTAATCAAAAATTGTACACGCAGAACATTTGTTGCATAGCGGGCGCAATGTACACAATTGTCTTAATTTAGGCATTTTATCGTGTACTACAATTGCTCTCTTTTGATTATATTCGCCACAACCAAGTTCTTTATTCAAAAACTTAGTCAGATTCATCATCTTACCAGTTTTCTCATCTTCAAGATATTTAAAGTCTTCTTCGGCAAGTGTTTCCACTTCGCCAAATTTTGCTTTTCCGTCAGAATATGCTTGCAATCTCGTGCCGATGGTTTTAGAATAATCAATAACAATTTCTCGGGCTCTATCAAACATTTTTTTTGCAAGTTCGGGATACCCGCCTAAGCTCTCTACGCTGCTTATGATCCAAATTTTAAACCCCTCTTTTTTAGCTCGGCACATATTCTGAATAAAGTTTTTTCATCAACCAGCCTGACTGTTAGGCGGGCATCTTTCATTATATCAAAGGCGTGTTGCTGCACTCGTTCTTCATCAAAAACAGAGCCGTTTTTCATCGTCAAATAATCCGCAATTCCTTTTTCTGACAGATGGCGCGCATGAGGGACATCAAAGAACATGGGGAATTTGGATATATCTATTATTGGACCAAATAGGTCTATTATCAAATAATCCTCTTCTTTTGTTGACATTTTATATCTCCTTAGTTTTGATTTTCATATAAATTGCATCTTATAACTTTTATAGTATACAGAATTTATATATAAAAGTCAACTAATACGGCACACGATTTAAAAACTTTATATGAGAGCAAGTTTTTTAAAAAATGGACAAAACTTTTAATAAATGCGTTGTCGAAATATGTAATTTTTTGGTGATTACCCACATAAAATAGAAGACGATATTATTATATGGGGGCAAAAAATGAAAGATTATATAAAAGAGAGGGTTATTGAATTAGGTGAATACATAATAAAAGAGAAGGCTACTGTCCGTGATGTGGGCAAAAAGTTTAATGTAAGCAAAAGCACTGTTCATAAGGATGTAACAGAGCGGCTTAAAGAAATGGACTATACCTTTTATTTAGAAGTAAAAGAAGTGTTGGATTTTAATTTGGCAGAAAGGCACATCAGGGGCGGTATTAGCACAAAAAGGAAGTTTAAGGGAGAAGGGTAGTTTTTATTTGTTTTGTGAAAGATTGTGCCGGTTTAAGGGGAATTAGTTAGATAGTCCGGCATCAAGCAATGAAAGCCCTAACTAAGGGTATTTTATAATCTTTAATTGAAAATTAAGGATAGTTAAAAAAATGAGCAAGTCATCAATTTAGATGACTTGCTCATTTTATTTTCTTTTAAGTTTTATGGCATAAACACATTATTGCCGCCCAACATCCTAATATCCAATCTGGTACTCGCTCCGGATATATCAAACTCAATAAAACCGACCCCGGCTCCGCTATACCCCGTAATATTTACTCTGCGGTTTGACCCCGTTATGTTTGGCGGTCTGATATTCTCCTGCACACCATAAAGCTCTAAAGTACCCCTAAACGATGACCCATCCACTCTAAGACTTTGCAAATGAGCCGCTCTTGCCTGCACCGAAACGGAGGCTCCGGTTATATTAATATGTCTAATTTCACTTCTGAATAATTCAACTAATGACGATGAACCGCTGCTGACTATTGTGTCGATTATACTGTAGTTTATAAAAAATCTTGTGCTTGCTCCGCTTGTTTCAAGTCTGCCTGCTTTAATATTAGACACCTCAAGCCTTACGCTGGACCCGTCAACTATTATATGACCGCCGACCTCTACATCTCTTAAATACACATTTGTTGACGCGCCTGTGATTGTTATGTTATTGCCGACAGCGCTGTTTCTTAAATCCAGTCTTGAGGATGATCCCTGCATATTGAAGTTAATAAAATCCACCCCGTCCGCCGTAACCCTTGAGCTTGCGCCTCTAAAATATGCGGTTATGCTTTGGGTCACAGTGATATAAATTGTTTTTTCACGCCTTTGTATGCCGTTAAAACCAAACGATATATTCTGCCACCATTGCTCCCGTCCTTCATAAAAAACAAAAGTATAGTTGCCGTTTGAATTTTTAGTCTGACTGGTCGTAATCTCTCTGACACTGCTCAAATAATAATCCACTCTGAATTCATTGCCCATTCTTATGACATAACGCCAATTCCCTCTAAACTCAATTCTGTCAAAAGTTCTGTTTTCAGTGTCCAAAAAGTATGTTGCGCTAAGCTCTTCAGTGTCCAAATTTGAAAAATTCCAATCATTGTTAGCCAAGGCAACAGTAAACACCGTACCGCCTGTCAAAATAAATACAATGCCGATTATGGCAAGGGTCAAAAATAACTTTTTAACTGAGGATTTTTGTTTCTTTTCCATGTTTATTCACCGCTCCTTTTTGCTGTTTTATGTTTTCCGATATAGAAGTATTTTTGAGTCATGCGCAATGTGCCTTTGAAAATTGCACGGACAAATACTATTAATAACAAGCCGATACCGCTTGAAACCAAGCCCAGTCCTATGGCGGCAACGGCGGGTACGCCTTGCGAGCTGATTAAAAATAAACTTAATACAGCGATGCCGATACCGCCGATTGAAGCACCGATGCCGCTTGCGATAAGAGAGATGACCAGTGTCCAAAGCGTGATGAAGATGACAAAGAACGGAATAAAGAAGATAATTCTGGCGATTATGCCGCCTGTTCTTTTTTTCTTTTTAGAGGTCGGTTGTTGGTAATAGGCAGTGTGTGCTTCTTTGTTTCTGTCATCTTGAGCATCAACTAACGAATTCATTGGTGGTTGGTGATTGGTTGTTGCCGGTGCGGGCTGATAGTTTGGAATATCGGTAGTGCTTGTGCCGATAGGTTCATTGAGTTTAGACATAGGGGAATAGTCTTGTTGCGGCTGTTCTTGCATTTTGATGCCGCCTTCTTCTTCAAAACCGTATACTACTTTATATGCCACATCAAACGGATTGCCAAAAGATTTTATGATTTCCTTTTCACTAAGCCCCGTATCCGCCTTATCTAAAAACAATTCATTATAATAATCAAGTATGCGTGCCGATTCTGCTTCAGGCAGTCTTTTTAGATTCTTTGCTAGTTCATTCTCCCATTCATATTTTGTCATGCGCTTATACCTCCGTTTGTAATATAGTCAATGATCCTCATTATTTGACCAGAGTTTTTTCTAAATTCTATTAGATTTTCATTGCCTGTTTGCGTAATCATATAATACCGCCTTAGGCGTCCGTTTTGTTCTCTTGTCCAAGTAGTAACATAACCGTTTGTCTCTAGCCGTTTTAAGACGGGGTAGAGTGTGGATTCGGATATTTCAACATACGACGCTAAATCTTGAATTATCTTATAACCATAGCTTTCTTCTTTGGTTAATGCCCGCAGGACACAGGCGTCAAGCAGACCTTTTTTAATTTGTATGTCCATAGTTGTTTGCCTCCTTTTTTATAAATCTATCTACACAAAAGGCAATATAGCGTAATGCATAATACTGTCTTATACACAATACTATACATTACATAGTATACCTTGTCAAACGATTTAGCACCTTTTTCAGTCTTTTTTTTAAAATTTTTTAAAAAGGCAAAAATGCTCGCATTTTTGCCTTATATCTTTATTATATATAAAATTTTATTATTAATCCTCACTCCCTACCAGATAATCAAGGGATATATCCAAATAGTCAGCTACAACAATTAGGGTGGGGATGAGCGGCTCAGATCATTTTTTCCAATTATTAAAATAGGCTCCAATTATTAAAATAGGCTCCTTTTATCCGGCTTTCCTCGCGCATACGATAAGCTGAAACATTACAGCTTTCTAAAACAGTTAAAAAATGCGTATAAAAAGGAGGACAAGAACAATGGCTAATTTCTGTGTCAGTATCAGAACGACCCATAAGATAGTCTAATGAGCAACCAAAAAAATCGGCAACTTTGATCGCTTTGGATAAAAAGGTATGATTTTTGCCGCGCTTCCAATCGTGAATTGTTGATTTGCTTACGCCTAAAACAGCAGCGAGTTCTCGTGCCGGGATGTTTTTTTCTATCATAAGTGCTGATAATCTATCTGCAAAAATAGTCATTAAGTTATTGCTTCCCCTAATCCGCTATAGTATGTCAATTTCTCCCGACAAAATCAACGGAGTCAGACGGTCTTGACATATTTAAAATCGACACAATAAGTCATAAAGCGACATACGGTATGTCAATTTTATCATACAAATATTTGACAAGTCGTTTAAAATTGACATACAATAATATTGTGATTACAAATGAAAAAAATTATGAGGAGGTACTAAAGAAGTGTCTGAAATTGAAATACTTATGACAACGGTAGGTGAGTTGGTTGCGTGTGAGATTGACGAAGTGGACAGAGTAGAATATAATAAAGATAAAGAATGCTCTTTTTCAATCGTTATGCTCAGCGGAAAACGATATTCGCTAGAAATAAATGCAATAAACTAAAGTTGATACATATAAAGCAAAAAGCTGCCCGAAAATACAGGCAGCTTTTTCAATAAAAATTTTAGAAAATTTCAAAAAGGGCTTAATATTGTTTGACAGAGAGTATATATTGTGTATACTGTTATAGCATAATATATACAGTGTTTTAAGATAGGGGGTCAATTTAATGAATATAGTTATATCAAATAAATCTGACTTGCCTATCTATGAGCAGATAAAAGAGCAAATCAAGACCGCTATTATTTGTGATGACCTTAAAGAGGGTCAGATGCTTCCGTCTATAAGGTCACTTGCTCAAGATCTAAAAATAAGCGTGATTACTACTATGAGGGCGTATACGGATTTAGAGGCGGAGGGGTTTATAGCCAGTATGCAGGGCAAAGGATGTTTTGTACTGCCTAAGAATAATGAGCATATCAGAGAGCAAAAACTAAGAGAGATTGAGGCGCATTTTTATGAGGCAATTGCGGCGGGAAAGGTTATAGGGCTATGCGGTGAGGAATTAAAGAATATGCTGGATGTGTTGTTGGGGGGCTAGAGGGACACTTGTCTCTAGGCAGGCTTTATAATTTATTAATAATTAAAGGAGCAATATAAATGGAAAACATTTTAGAAATCAAAAATCTAAAAAAGAAATTTGGACAATTCGGAGTAGAAGATGTATCGTTTTCACTGCCAAGGGGCTATATCATGGGCTTTGTGGGCAAAAACGGCGCAGGCAAGACTACTACCATCAAAAGCATTCTTAATATGCTTAACCGTGACGGGGGAGAGATTAAAATCTTCGGACTTGACAACATAGAGCATGAAGCACAGATTAAAACAAAAATCGGCGCGGTCATGGACAGTACCTTTTTTGAAGAAAACTGGACGCTTACACAAACAGGCAAGGCGCTGAAACCTTTCTATCCTGATTGGGACGACAACAAATTTAATCAGATGCTTGAGACATTTCAATTGGCATCTAATAAAAAAATCAAAGAATTGTCAAGGGGAATGAAGATGAAAATCATGATAGCCTGCGCCATTGCCCACGACCCTGACTTTTTGATACTTGATGAGCCTACCAGCGGGCTTGATGCGGTGGCTAGGGATGAACTGATGACTGAATTAAAAGCGTTTATTACAAATGAAAACAAGGCGATTTTATTTTCTACGCATATCACAGCTGATTTAGAAAAAATTGCCGATTATATTACTTTTATTGATGACGGCAAGGTTATGCATTCTGATACAAAGGATAATTTGCTTGAAAAGTATGTAATGGTCAAGGGCGGTTTGGGAGTGTTGAATGACGAGCAAAAAAGATTGCTGATTGGATATCAAGAATGCAAAGTGAATTTTGAAGGAATGGTGCTAAGAGATAATTTGGGATTACTGCCCGGCAATCTGACAACGGATCCTGTTTCAATGGATGACTTGGTAGTGCGTTTTAATAGGGGAGGGAATAAATAATGAAAAACATAAAAGCATTATTAAAATTAGATGTAGAATTAGTAAAGCCGTACTGGAAGTGGCTTGTATTATTCTTTGGTATCGCCTTACTTACCGGCATTATGATGGGCGGAGGCATCGGGTTTTTGCTTTCTTGGACAATCTTTGCAGCCACAATCTTGGCTTTTCCGTTTGAAAACATAGAAAAAGGCAACATGGAAATGCTGTATGCCATCTTGCCCACAAATCGCAAAAGCATGATTTTTGCACGCTATTTATTTATTTTAATCGGTTTAGCGCTTGCCTTAGTAATGGGGCTGGGCATCGGAATACTGATTGATTTCATAACATATCAAGTATATACTCCGTCAAGAATATACGACATGGTCTATGGGCAACGGGTATATATAATGGATGATTTGGGGCAGTATGTTTATTCTATGCGGGTTTGGGCACTGCCGATTTACTTTCAAATGATGTTCACTATGCTTGCGTTGTCGTTTGCTGTGTATGCGATAGCAACGGGAGTGCAAACACCGTTCTTTTATAAGTATGGTTATAAAAAAGGCAGAATTTTTATGTGGATACCTATTATTTTGATTTTGATTGTTACAAATCTGCCTTGGCTTTTGGGTTTATTTAATATAGATTTTAATGTGTTTGATTTTATTTTGCAAGAACAACAAAATAGACTTATTTCAAGTCTTGTGTTTGTGCTTGTAGGAATAGCGTCGCTTATCGGATCATACTTCTTATCTAGAAAAATGTATTTAAATAAAAATATTTAGTTTATAGAGAAAAGTTGTTAATGAGGGGTTATATTGTCATCTTGAACGAAACAAAGTATAGTAATGCATAAAAATTTTATAGGGCTGTTAAATAATAGGGGTGTTAAATAATCGTGATGAGTAAAATATGAATCTGTATGAGAAGACCCGCCCTCGGTCGCCTGTGTTGCTGATATAGTCGCATCTTTCGGGCAACCGAGGGCGGTTGCCCCTACAGGTTCATAATAATTCAAATCACGAACATTTATCACTCCGGTTTTTTGTTTTTAGACGGCAATCTAATCTTTGACCCTTAGTTTAATTCCCACTTCACTCAGCTGTTTTTCATTTACATCATTCGGAGCGCCCATCAACAAATCTTGGGCGCTTTTGTTCATCGGAAAAGCAATTACTTCCCGGATATTCGGTTCATCTGCCAAAAGCATCACCATCCTGTCAAGCCCCGGCGCTATTCCTGCATGAGGCGGAGCGCCAAACTTAAAGGCATTAAACAATGCTGAAAATTTTTCTTCAATGACATCCTGCCCGTATCCTGCAATCTTAAACGCCTTAATCATTGTATCAGGGCAATAATTTCTCACCGCGCCGGACGACAACTCAATGCCGTTGCATACCAAATCGTATTGATAAGCCAAAATATCCAGCGGATTTTTTTTGTCAAGCGCCGTTTTTCCGCCTTGCGGCATAGAAAAAGGATTGTGTGAAAAAGCCACCTTGCCCTCATCATCCAATTCATACATGGGATAGTCCGCCACCCAGCAAAAATTAAACACATTCTTATCCAATAAATTCAATTTTTCGCCCAATAAATTTCTCATATATCCAGCCTGTTTTAAACACAACTCCTCTTTTTCATGGGCTATAATGGTTGCAAAAGAGTTGGGTTTTAGGTTTAATTTCTTAATAACCTCGGTCTTGATATCAACTAAAAACTTTGCCACTCCACCCACAAACTCATTAGCTCCGTCAGTTCTTAACCAATAAACTCCTTCAATTTCATTACCTTTTGCAGTTTCAATCAAATCTTTGTCAATGAAACTTCTGGGTTTGTCAAAATTATCTGTCACCACGACTTTAACAAACTTTTTGTCAAACATAGGGACAGCGCTTTGCAATAACTTTGTAGCGTCGGTTATTCTCAGCGGATTTCTAAAATCCGGCTTGTCTGAACCAAATTCATTAAGGCAATCTTTATAGGCAATCCTTCTAAACGGAGGCTTGTCTACTTTTTTATGTGTGAATTCTTCAAATAATTGAGGCAGCACACTTTCAATCAATTCAAAAACATCCTCTTGACCGGCAAAAGCCATTTCTAAATCTAGCTGATAAAACTCACCGGGTGAGCGGTCAGCGCGGGCGTCTTCATCTCTAAAACACGGGGCAATTTGAAAATATTTGTCAAACCCGCCTGCCATCAGAAGTTGTTTGAATTGCTGCGGTGCTTGAGGCAATGCATAAAATTGTCCGTGATGCAAACGGGACGGGACAATAAAATCGCGGGCGCCTTCGGGTGAGGAGCTGGTTAGAATAGGAGTAGTTATCTCTAAAAAACCCTTATCAATCATGCGTTTTCTGAGTGAGGCGGCAATTTTAGAACGCAAAATCAACTTGTCCTTGACTTCAGGGTTTCGCATATCTAAAAAGCGGTATTTAAGTCTGGTGTCTTCACGCATGGTCAAAGACAGCGGAATCTCAAAAGGCAAAGTTTCACTGCACGCCCCTAAAACCTCAATTTTTGCCGGCTCAATTTCTATTAAGCCTGTCGGGATTTGCCGGTTTGGTGAGCTTCTTTCAATTACTTTGCCTGTGACAGACAAAGTGGATTCTCTTGAAATGCCCCGCACCTGCTCTTTTTGTTTTTCGTCCGACACCAGTACTTGTGTGATGCCGTAAAAATCTCTAAGTACGAAAAAAATTACATGACCTAAGTCCCGTATGCTATGCAAAAATCCGCAAAGCGTAACTTTTTTACCTTTGTCTTTTATTGTTAATTCTCCGCAGCTGTGTGTGCGGAGAGTGGTTTTGTTGTTCATGACATTACTCCGTATTTTTTAGGGATTAGGTTTGCAAAGAGACAAAGGGCGGGTTACCCCGGCACAATATCAATATACTAATAAAGTATGACTTGTTAAAGTCCGGCACTCTCTTAATTTATAATTTAACTTCGGGTCATCGCACTTTCAATACTGCTTATATTTCCCCTGGCTGAGTACCAGTTGCCGCCTTCTTCTCTGTTAAATGTCAGCGACACAGTTCGCTCCCGCTCTACTCTTTCACCTCTGTTATTAATAAACATAAAAGTGAAACGGGCGGTACCGCTTGTGGTCAAGACAGATGCCGCTATGTTTGCAGGACCGGTGAAACTGACAAAGCTGATTGATCTAAATTCATCCCGTCTATGCCTAAAAGCTGTGTGGGCTTGAGGATTTTCATTTCTGTCCGGTTCAATATTTTGGTCATTTTCTTCCCATTCAGTGATAAATGTGTTTCTCTCGTCGCCGGTTAGACCCAAAGCGTCTGCAAGATGCCTAGGGTTTTGTCTTGACACCGCCCTAATAATATTTATGGCTGCTTGCTCGGGGTTTCTTGCGCCTCCGCGGTTGCAGGCGGCAAGGGCAAAGGCGGAGGTAAACAGGGTTATGATTAATATGACGGATATAATTAGTTTAACTGTTTTTTTCATTGTTGCAAAATCCTTTTTTATAAAGCGGTATGCGCATATAACATGATATTTTATGTTAAGGTTTGCCGGCAAAAAATAATTGTTTATTATTCACTAACTGCACCTCAAACTTTATATTATACTAAAACGGCACACCTCACTCATTCTACTCACAATTATAACCGCAAACCTCGCCTGTGTCAACAAAAAAATTATAAAAAATACATTAATTATTCATTATGCATGATGATAATGTATTAAAATTGTTTGACAAGCTTTATTTATTATAGTAGAATTATTAGCCATGTGTAAAATGCACACTGGAAAAAACTACTAAAATCAAAAAAGGAGGTAGAGTAACCATGCCCACTATTAACCAGTTAATAAGAAGCGGCCGCAAAAAAATCGTTTATAAATCAAACAGCCCGCTTTTAGAAAACAATCCGCAAAAACGAGGGGTTTGCTTGTCTGTTACGACAACAACACCTAAAAAACCAAACTCGGCGCTTCGCAAGATTGCTAGGGTTCGTCTTGTCAACAAGATGGAAGGAACTGTTTATATTCCGGGAATCGGACATAATTTGCAAGAACACAGTGTCGTGCTAATTCGTGGCGGCAGAGTGAAGGATTTACCGGGTGTAAGATATCATATCGTACGCGGAACACTTGACACTGCAGGCGTAGCAAAAAGAAAGCAAGCAAGATCAAAATACGGCGCTAAAAGAGCAAAATAATTCATAATTATGAATTAAGGAGAAACTATGTATTGCAAAAACTGCGGCAATCAACGCTTGGATGAAACAACAGCCGGCTGCTCAAACTGCGGCACTGCTTTTGGTATAGCACAATCACAACCGCAAACACAAACTCAACCGCAAAAAAGGCAGATTCAAACAGTTATAAATAAAACTGACCTTGACAATGCCCCGATATTCAATCTGCTGGGATGGTTTGTTTGTATCACGACAATAGTTTTGTCATTTGGTATTTTGAATACCTTTTTTATCGGAGTTTTTTTCAACACAATAGACATAGGCTGGGGAGTAATTGAACGCCTCCCTTCGCTGTTCTCGTTAATTTATGGCGGATTTAATCTTGCTACTTTATACTTTTTGATAATGATAACATTAATGCCGTTATTGCTTACTGCACTTAAAAAGGCAGACAACATAGCTGTCAAAAAATTTGCATTGATTACTGTGTTCATTTCTGTTGCAACAATGATTATAATAGCAATTACAAGCGGATTAGTGTTTGTGTTTTCAGATGTTTTACCGTTTAGATATTAATTTTTGGCGGTTAGTGATTAAAAATAGCTAAAAGAGAGATTGTCAGCCTTTGCATAGCGGCTTAGGATGGTGCCGAGTTTGCCGACCGCCGACAAAAACAAAAATATTATAAGGAGATTTTTTTACCATGCCAAGACGCAGCGGGGTTCCAAAACGGGATGTTTTGCCTGACCCTATATATAATTCAAAAGTCATAACAAAATTAGTTAATCAAGTTATGCAAGACGGCAAAAAAGGGATAGCACAAGGGATTGTGTATGATGCTTTTGCCTTAATGAAAGAAAAATTATCACTAGAGCCGATTGATATATTTAATCAGGCGCTTAAAAACGCTATGCCGGTTTTAGAGGTTAAAGCCAGAAGAGTAGGCGGAGCGACATATCAAGTACCCATGGAAATCAGAGGGGTAAGAAGACAAACTTTGGCTATTAGGTGGTTAGTTGTATTTGCAAGAAAGCGTCCTGAAAAAACCATGAAAGAGAAGCTTGCGGGCGAGCTGATGGATGCTTATAACAACAGCGGTGCTGCTATTAAAAGAAAAGAAGAAATGCACAGAATGGCAGAAGCTAATAAAGCTTTTGCGCATTATAGATGGTAGGATTGAAAAGTAAAAAGTAATAAAGTATTGATAGGAAGGGAGGAGTAGTTTTTGGTGATAGGTTTAGAACACATCAGGATTCTTTTGCGGCTTACAATGATGAGCAGTTGCGATCACAAATAAATAGTAGTTGTTCGTCATTGCGGGCGGCAGCGAGACAATCCGGATTAAATTCTATATTTACTAAAGCAAACTATTCAACTTGTTTTGTCCTAACTTTTTACTTTGCTTTATCTTTCCAAAGACTTATAAAAGGAGTTACTAAAACAAAATGCCAAGACAAGTACCATTAGAATTATACCGTAACATCGGTATTATGGCGCACATAGACGCCGGAAAAACAACAACTACTGAAAGGATTTTATTCTATTCAGGCAAAACACATAAAATAGGCGAGGTTCATGAGGGCGGAGCTACTATGGACTGGATGGAGCAAGAGCAAGAAAGAGGTATCACAATCACTTCTGCTGCTACGACCACTCAATGGAGATTGGATAGATCGGACAACTCTAAAGAGCCTTATAAAAGAATCAATATCATTGATACCCCCGGTCACGTTGACTTTACTGTAGAAGTAGAGCGCTCATTAAAAGTATTAGACGGAGCCGTGGCGGTTTTTTGTGCCAGAGGCGGAGTTCAGCCTCAATCAGAGACAGTTTGGCGTCAAGGCAACAAGCATAAGGTTCCAAGAATGGCGTATGTCAACAAAATGGACCGTGACGGCGCTGACTTTTTTAATTGTATGCAAATGATGCGTGACAGGCTAGGTGCAAACCCTGTTGCTATTCAACTGCCTATCGGAAAAGAGGCGGGATTTAAGGGAATAGTAGATTTAGTATTAATGAACGGCGTTATATACAATGATGATGTCGGCAAGGATATGACCATCATTGACATTCCTGCCGATATGCAAGCAGAGGCGGCTGAGTATAGGGCTAAATTGTTAGAAGCGGTGGCAGATGCGGACGATGCTTTGATGGAACGCTATTTTGAAACAATGGGAGCAGATTTTACTGTAGATGAGATTAAGGCTGCCATTAGAAAGTTGACTATCAACATGGCTATTAACCCTGTTATGTGCGGTTCATCTTTCAAAAACAAGGGCGTTCAAAAACTTCTTGACGCTATTGTCGACTATATGCCAAGTCCGTTAGACATTGACGCTATGAAAGGCACTGATGTATCCGGTGAAAAAGAGCTTATAAGAAAGGCGGATGACAATGAGCCGTTTTCAGGTCTTGCATTCAAAGTGATGACCGACCCGCATGTGGGCAAAATTACTTTCTTCAGATGCTATAGCGGAAAAATGGAAGAGGGTTCTACTGTTCTAAACTCTACCAAAGGCAAAAAAGAAAGAGTTTCAGGAATATTAGTAATGCACGCAAATGACAGAAAGGCCACTAACGAGGTTAGAGCAGGCGATATTGTTGCATTCAAGGGCTTAAAAGATACTACGACAGGCGACACTCTTTGTGATGAAAAACATCCCGTGATTTTGGAGAGCATGGATTTCCCTGACCCTGTTATAAGTGTTGCTGTTGAGCCAAAAACCAAGCAAGACCAAGAGAAAATGGGTGTTGCTTTAGGAAAGCTGGCTGAAGAAGACCCTACTTTCAAAAGATATTCAAATGAAGAAACAGGTCAAACTATTATCGCCGGTATGGGAGAGCTGCACTTAGAAATTATTGTTGACAGGATGAAAAGAGAGTTTAAGGTAGATGTTAATGTAGGGCGTCCGCAAGTATCTTATAGAGAAACTATTAAAAACGCGGTTGAAGCTGAAGGCAAGTGGATTAAGCAATCGGGCGGAAAGGGACAATACGGACACTGTAAGATTAGGATGGAGCCTTTGACTGCAGGAAGCGGTTATATTTTTGAAGATAAGACTGTGGGCGGTTCTATTCCTAAGGATTATATTCCGGCTGTCGATAAAGGTATTACTGAAGCCAAGCAAAGCGGTATTTTGGCGGGATATGAATGCGTAGACTTTAAGGTTACAGTTTATGACGGGTCTTATCATGAGGTTGATTCATCGGAGATGGCGTTTAAGCTGGCAGGAAGTCTTGCATTTAAGGATGGCATGAAAAAAGGCAACCCTGTTTTGTTAGAGCCTATCATGAAAGTAGAGGTCACGGTACCTGACCAATATTTTGGTCAAGTACAAGGCAACATAATCAGCAGAAGAGGCAACATAATGGGGTCGGATGATATAAAAGGTATCAAAGTGATTAAGTCAGAGGTGCCGCTTAGTGAGATGTTTGGGTATTCTACGGATCTTAGGTCAAGCACGCAAGGCCGCGGAGATTATTCAATGCATTTTAGCCACTATGCAGAGGTGCCAAGAAACATAGCTGAAAAAGTAATGGGTGAGAGGGGCAAGAAGTAATATAAAAAACCGCCTTTATGATGGGGCGGTTTTTTGTTTATTGGCGGATGGTAGTCAACCAGTTTTGAAAACAAGTGAGATATTTTTATAATTTCTTTGGCGGTATTATCGGTTGAGAGTGAAATTATAACACTAAATCAGTTTCCTAGCAGTGCTGTAAAAGTGATAGGTCCTGCGATTCCGTCAACTCCTAAACCTCTGGATGACTGAAACGCTCGCACGCTATTTTCAGTCAGCGGACCAAAAATGCCGTCAGGATTAGTCAAAAACCCATTACAGGTCAGCGCTGCTTGCAATATCCAAACATAATTGCCCCTATCGCCCCGTCTTAACAACCTAATAGCCGATCTGGTCATATCCCCAAAAACACCCGTTATCGGCAGTCCGGCATTAAATAATCTATTCAATTCGGTTTGCAAACCTCGGATAATTGCGGCTCTGGTAAGCGGTCCGCAACTTCCGTCCACTGCCAAACTTTGCCCGTATCTGCTGTTTAAGACGGATTGAATTTGCATAATTAATTCCCGTTGATTTTGAGGAGGAGTAGGAGGAGTGATAGGCGACGGCGGAACGACCGGCGGTGAAACAGGAGTAAGCGGTGCGGCGCAATTTAAACCGAAGGCTGCGCTGATTGCAAATACAATGGCATCGGCGTATCTGTCAAAATTAATATCAAACAAATTGTTGTCGCTAGGGTTTGAGATAAAGCCTAGTTCTAAGAGGGCGGCGGGGGCGTTGGTATTTCTCAAAACAGAGAAATTTTCTCTTTTTAGACCCCGGTTTGACTGTACGCCTACAAGTACTATATTATTCAAAATGCTTTGTGCAATGGATACTTCTCTATTAGAGGGACCGGGACGCACAAAAATATCTACGCCGTTTGCGACCGGATTAGTAGAGGCGTTTCTATGTATTGAAAGAAAGAAGTCTGCGTTTGCATTGTTTGAGATACGGCTTCTGTCTAAAAGCGGAACAAATGTGTCACCGGTGCGAGTCATTGTTACTTGCTGACGGCAGGCAAGCAGTCTATCCCTGACTGCTAAAGACATTCTTAATGCATCATCAGATTCTCGGCGGTTAAAATGCACGGCGCCAGGGTCAGAGCCGCCGTGTCCTGGGTCAATTACTATTCTCATGTAATTTATATATGCTAAAAGATAAAGATAGTTGACTACCTTTTAGCATAATATTATTGAGATAGTCGCCCGGCTAGATTTAGTTGACTTTAGTGACTCCACCCGGATTCAAACTCAAGTCTTTGCAATGTCAAAAACAAGGCGGCAAGTCAACAAGTTTATCATGGTGTATTAGTTTTTATGTTTTATATGGACAAAATTATCCTTAGTAGTATGAATTGATTTTGGCACTAAGGCAACTTAAAATCCAGCGACTTTATTTATAGCAGTTTTAGATGCTTTCTTGAATTTTTAATACGCTCTCTAATAGCAGAGTTTCTTCACTTTCAGACAGTTTCAACTGACCAAGTTTCCATTGTTTATATTTAAAATAGGAGCGAGCTTTTAGCATTTTTTTTAATTTATTTGTCACCATTACAGCTGTCAAAGCAACTGCCTGCGCACCCGAATCTGCATTATACCGAGTTATAATAGTCTTGTGAACAGGCTGTTTTAACTTTGTTTTAAAAAACGAGACGGAGGAGAAATAAAAAGAATTTTCTAATTGATTCAATTGTAAAAGTTAAATATATTGTCGCTTAGTCATAAATTGAAAAACGCCCCTTATATCAAGAAGCGTTTTGGACTCTAGGATAAATTAGGTCAGAGCTTTATCTAACCATAGTATATTTGTAAATTTGCATAAGGTTTGGTGTGAGTTTTAGCAAAACCATCGCCGTATCATGCAGCAAACGCAACAGCACGGCCGGCAGCACCGACAAGGAGGGCAGGGGCAGCGCTGCTGCTTTCGTTTTACTCGTACTTTGGCTTTGTTGCTTTTTAATCTAAGGCGTTCATCACAAGTGCCTATTTCTATTGTTGATTGGTTGGTTACTATTCTTTCGTTGCAATTATTCATGACTGCCCCCTTTCTTTGGCAGTGACCAAATGTCGCCGTGCCGGTCTTTATAGTACCTTGCAATATATACGCATGCCGGTTCTGATACCACCACGAATTCTACCGGTACTCCGCCTTCAATAATGCGGTATGGATAAGTTACTTTTGCTCTATTGCATGTAAGTTCTCCTTGCGGTTTATAGCAAATGGCATGTGCTTTGAACTTGATGGTCGTTGCTTGATGCGGAGTAAGGTCAAATTTGAATCCTATGCTTGGATCATAAGTTGGCTGACTTAACCCGTCTATCTCAACTGTTCCTTGCGTAAAAGCCAAGCAACACGGAAATCTATCCATAAAAATTATATCGCTTATTTGCTCATCTGACTCGTTTTCTACTTTGATCGTGAATGTTACTTCCTTGTCTTTGGTTAAGCAGTATTTGTCTGCTTCTTTTTCTATCTTGATGATTGGCGGCTCAGGATTCGGAATGTGAATTTCACGAAGGCTGATATCGTCAGCACAGAAGTCGTTGCCCCATGCTGCTGGTCCTTCTGATAAAAATTCGATGATTAGTTCGGTGTAGTCATCGGTGTGAATGATTGCTCCTAACTCTTTCCACTCGGGCATATCGGTGCGCAGCGGTATTTCTGAGTCCATTTTTCCATAAAAAACCACTTCCCCGTTTGGGTTAGTTACTCTTACGCCAAAGTGCGGCGGCTCATATCCAGGGGCTTTGAACATATTTAAAAACCAGCCCGAAAATAGATAGTATGTGTCTGGCTTTACTGTAACTTGTGTGTGAAACCATGATGTGCCGGGGTTGTCGCCATTGCAAATCAAAAAGCGGCCGGTTTCATTGCCGGTTGTCTTGTCGGCAACTCTCCACCAGCTTCCAAGTACATTGCTTCTGTTGTCAGTCATCACATTTTGAATGCCGTATTCACCGTCATTAGGAATGTAAACGGTCGGATCCGGCAGTGTATAAGTGAAGTCAGGCACCAGTCCCGGGTATGGCGGCACGGGCAATGCGCCGCGGTTGATTATACTTCCTTGTTCAAAACTTCCGAATGTTCCTTCGTCCGCATCGTCAAGCAGGTTCTCAGGATCGACAACTACGCCGGCCGGTATGATGTTCATCGGGGTGTAAATCACCGGACCCAATCTAAAAACCAGCCCAGTGATGTCTGCTCCTGTGTAAACTACTTGATATGTGCTTTGGCTTAGGAAATCAAGGTTTGTCGCTTGCGGTGCAGGGTTTGGGGCAGCCGTTATTGGCGGTGTCGCAGAATTGATGTGCTGCCCCCAAGTTGCGCTGCCAAAATCGACCGGTGATGGCGCTGCCCCTGCTATTCCCCATGCTACAGAGATGTTATAAGTGCCGCTAAGAATGCCGCTAAAGCTAAACTCACCGGACGGCGTTGTTTCAGCGGCTACAAACATACCTGTATTTATGTCTTGCAAAGCGATGGCAACAGAAGAAACGGGGGTTGTAGCAGTCCCCGTTCTGTTTGCATCGTAAAAAACATTGCCGCTAATTATCGCCATGACTCTTCTCCTTTTTTTAGCTTACATTCACTTTAAAGCAAATTGTGATTTCTTCATCTTCTTCAATTTTTTCGATGTGATAAGTGAGGACTCGTGTTGCGTGGTCATAAATTGGTGTCGCTGCTGTGCCGTTTACCGTGAACGAACCGGTCACATAACTTGTGCCGCTTGCAAGCACATCACGGAATGTTAAGTCTTCAAGGTCGATTTCGCTGTTGTTCTTAATAACGGTACACCATCTGATTTGTCCGCCTTCAATCGTATAACGGCAGCCCGGTATCTTTTCGATGTCAAGACTGATTTTGGTGACGGTAGCCTCGTTGCTTTCAAGCGAAAATATTTCTTCGCATGATTCGATGTCAATAAATGACTTGTTGTCAATTCTCATTTTGTTTCTCCTTTTTTTTGCGTAGCCATACTTACACGGATCGATGCCCGTGTAAGTATGTAAAATCTGGTGATGTTTTTATTTCATCGTATGTATGTTCTCTTCTCAATGTGACTTTTTTCAATAAAAAAACCCGGCATTTTTGTCAGGCCCATTTTTGATTATGTGTGCCGGATTCAAAGATAAGATTAAACGGTATATTGAATGCAAAAATATTGTCAATGCGCCAGAGTGAAAAATGCAGACTTTTAGGAGCAGCGTCCTATTGGCAAAAAACAGACATTTTTAGGCTAAAATCTGCTGCTTTTCAAAATCAAAAACATCTGTTGTTTGTCTTTGCAAAAATCTAAAATATTGCCAAAAGGGTATACATTTATGTTGCTTTGCAATAAAAAACTCCCAAATGCCGTCTTTTACAAGTGACAAATGGGAGCAAGTTTTTGGTAGGACTAACCGGTCTCGAACCAGCGACCTCTACCATGTCAAGGTAGCGCTCTAACCAACTGAGCTATAGTCCTTTATTCAATGTACAATTTATAATGCACAATTATTATGAGTTTGTTTTTATAGTAATATAAACTGATTAGGCTATTATGGCATAATGTAAAGTAATTGTCAAGCAAAAAACCGCCTGCATTTGATATGGAAGCGGTTTTTGATTGATTTTTGTTTTTTGTCTTTAGGGTCGGCAATCTGCCGGTCCTAAACAACTGCCCACTAAGTTCCTACCAAACACTTTGACACATTGACACTCTTATGAATATTCTTTGAACTAGCTCTCGACCGCTTAATATGAGATTTTGCACCAGTGTGTATGTTCCCGGTTTTGAAAATGTTAGATAATGAGGGAGATCCGATTCCGATATATTAAACTGTTCCAAAATGCTTATGGACGACCCTCTAGAAGTTATCCTAATCTCTTCACCAACCATTGCCACGCTTCTATCAATCATCGGAGTAAAAAAGTATTCAAACATATTATACATAAGAATAGACCAATCAACTAAAATGAGTAAATTTGAATAGCTGAGTGAAAACGGCATAACTACTATTTTAGAATCCCGTTCATTTCTGACAAGTAAAAGGGGAGAGCCTCTTTCTGATTTTAGAAGAACCTCAGACCTAGCAAAGCTATTGACTTGTGTATATCTACTTACAGTAAGGTTATTAAAATAATTTATATTATCCAAAAGCGGGTGGTTGTTTTGGGAGGCAACAATACTGCCCGCTTCCTCAACAATACTGTCTAAAACTAACCCCGACCCTTGTGGTGCAGCATTGGGATTAATTAGCATCACCATTCCGTCTTGCGGCAGATATGCAGGCATTTCATGCTCAAAAATATAAAAATCAAAGCCGCCAAGATGTATATCATCCTCTAAATTGGCTTGCGTGATTTCTATGTTTTGTCTGTGCTGAAATATATTTCGCATTGTATGTAAAGTTGAATTAACAAATATATTATGTTGGGGCGACACATACAACACTCTTATGGTTTCTATTTGGTTGAAAACATAAAAAACATTGTCATAGGGGAATGAATCCTCTACATCAATAAAAACTGTCATACTGTCAAATGAATATATATTTAAGTCAACAATAGATAAAATTATGCTTGTGCCATCAACAAGCGTAACTGTTCTTGATGTACTTATGGTTGACTTATCAGAGTTTACACCAAAAATTGCGAAGTTTACTTCAAGCTGTATGTCCCGTCCAAATGAAGCAACCTCTGCATTAAACACAAAATAACCATCATACAACTCTGCCCGCGCATCGAGTATTGCCGCATTCCAAGCATCATCGTGCGCTACATTTATTAATTCTGCCCGCCCGCCGAAAAATTGTAATTGGCTAGATTCAAAATGGGTAGCACTATATAAAATAGTTCTTGCTCTGGGATTATGATTTGTAATCCATTCAGCCAACAATAAAGCACCTTCAATGTCGGCAACGCCAAAGCCTGCTTCAAAATTCTCGTCCAATGCCATGTTTAATAAGTCGACACAATCTAGCCTTAGTGCATTAACCGATGAATTATCTCCTGCTAAAATAATGCTAATTCCATAGCCTTCATTTATAACCTCTTGCCCTAATTCGCGAACCATCTCCACTGCCCTTTCAAAGCGGGTAGTGCCGTTAGTCATAGCCCTCATATTTGTAGAACCATCAATGATGGCAATGGTTTCTGTGGGTCCAGGCGACGGAATAATAAAATCACACTCAGCACCGGCAAAAACAAAAGCACCAAGCACAAAGACACAGCCGATTAAAAGCATAAAAATTCTTTTTTTCATGATATTGATTTCCTTATACTAAGATTTTGTTACTATCAATGTAGCGTTTTATTAAACAAATGTCAAATGTTTTTGTGAAAAAAGTTGGTTATCATTTAATAAGGTTGCGGTTGTCATCCTGACTATGAACGCAGCGAATAGGAAGGATCTGGCTGAAGGCGAAAAATACCGTTGTATACTTGTTTTCGCTTCGCTAGATTCTTATGCCTAGTATTAGATTTTGTTTTGATAATTCCTGTCTTGCTATAACAGATTGAGCTATATCAACTTTTTTTGAATGTTGCATTTAAGATAATCTTTGCTCTTTTCTTAAATCTTTAAGAATATCTGCAAATTTCATTTCAAATAATCCTTTATTCCCACCAGCTCATCAATGCTAATATCAAAAAACTTTGCCAAAGTTATTAGCGCACCTGCCTTTGGTTCTTGTTGAGATAATTCCCAGCTTGCTATGGCAGTCTTGCTTAAACCAGTTGCTTTAGCAAGCTGCATTTGAGACAACTCCTTTTCTTTTCTCAATTCTCTAAGAACATTTCCAAATTTCATAGTCGTATTATATCCAATAGGCAACAGAAATTACTTTACACCCTGTAAACAGGGTGATATAATAGGTATTATGAAATTAAATAAAAACAAAAAGAAAGGCAGTATTGTGTCTTTAAGTCAAGAAGAAGTCAAAAAGATATTTAATAAGGAAGAACTTGAGGAGTTTCTTGCCAATCATAAGGAGGGAGATTTTGAGCTGTTCATTTTTGATTATGTTAAAGAATTGTTGAAAATGATAGAAACATAATTTAATCAAGCAAGTGTAGATATATAATAAAAAACGATTGTAAATTTTGTTGTTTTTTACAATCGTTTTTTAATCAAGCTTCAAGCTATATAGCCCAAATTATCAGCACTGTCAAAGATGTTATTGCTGAAATTATACCCATTGCCATGGATGCAACAAACATTGTTTTATTGTATTGTCGTGATCTTACTGCATTAAAAATGGCTGGAATACTGCAAATAAAATCTACTCCGACAAAAAGAATCACCCATAGAGTATCTGTCCATTGCAGACCAAAAATGGCAAGCACAGTCCATGCGGAAAATACTATGCCGAATATTCCGTTATAAAGAGCATTGCTTGCAATCTTTTTTAGGCGATCGTTGTCGTTGTTAGAGTTGTTTTGCGGCGGGAAATCGGTTTGCATAGTTGACCACTGCTCTGACTGCGGGTCTTGTTGATTTGGTATGTAGCTATTATTGTTGTCAAATTCGTTTTCGGTCACTTTTTGTTTCCTCCTAATGAAATTTGATTATATTGTATCGTTTTATTTAGATGTCTGTCAAGAAATTTATGGTATAAAACTATTTACAAACTTTATTTATAATAAGTGTTTAGCAATTTAGGCAGTGAAAAAGCCGACTGCAAAAATGCAGCCGGCTTTTATAGTTATTATTTTCTATTTACTACTTAATAATTTTAGCAACAACACCAGACCCGACAGTCCTTCCGCCTTCACGGATAGCAAATCGAAGTCCTTGTTCTGCCGCAATAGGGCTAATCAACTTAACAGTGATAGAGACATTGTCGCCGGGCATTACCATCTCAACGCCTTTAGGCAGGTCTATTGTTCCGGTCACGTCCGTTGTTCTGAAATAGAACTGCGGTCTGTATCCGTTGAAGAAAGGAGTATGTCTTCCGCCTTCTTCTTTTTTCAAGACATAAATCTCAGCGGTGAATTCACTGTGAGGAGTGATAGATTTAGGGGCTGCAATAACTTGACCTCTTTGAACGGCATCTCTATCAATACCTCTTAAAAGAATACCTGCATTATCGCCGGCTTGAGCGCTGTCTAATAGTTTTCTAAACATTTCAACGCCGGTTACTGTGCTTTCTTTAGTGTCAGTGATTCCAACGATTTCAACTTTATCACCAACTTTTATTTGTCCTCTTTCAACTCTGCCCGTAACAACTGTTCCGCGGCCTGTGATAGTGAAAACATCTTCTACAGGCATTAAAAACGCTTTGTCTATTTCTCTTTGAGGTTGAGGGATATAAGCGTCAATAGCTTCCATCAAATCAAAGATAGGCTTGCACTCAGGACCGTCTACATTGTTTGCAGTTGCAGCCTCTAATGCTTTAAGCGCTGAACCCTTGATGATTGGGGTGTCATCGCCGGGGAAGTCGTATTGAGAAAGCAAGTCACGGATTTCCATTTCTACTAATTCAAGTAATTCAGGATCGTCAACTTGGTCAACCTTGTTCATAAATACAACGATTTTAGGAACGCCGACCTGTCTGGCAAGAAGGATATGCTCTCTGGTTTGAGGCATAGGACCGTCAGTTGACGCAACAACCAATATTGCTCCGTCCATTTGCGCAGCGCCCGTAATCATGTTTTTAACATAGTCCGCGTGACCCGGGCAGTCTACATGGGCATAGTGGCGGTTTGCAGTTTGGTACTCAACATGCGAAGTATTGATAGTGATTCCGCGCGCTTTTTCTTCCGGTGCTTTATCAATATCCTCATATTTCATTTTGTCTGACCAGCCTTTAGCAGCAAGAGTCATTGTTATTGACGCTGTTAAAGTAGTTTTTCCATGGTCAACGTGGCCGATTGTACCTACATTGACATGGGGTTTTGAGCGGTCGAATTTAGCTTTAGCCATTTTTATTTCCTCCGAAATGTTTGGTCTGCATTTTATAAATTAATGTCATCTGCACGGCATGAAACGCCAGGGCAATTTTCACATTTTAATAAATGCAAATCCGTTTTAGCAAACACTTAGTAATATAGTAGTGCTTGCAGTAGTGAGGAGCTAGAATATTTCCCCTCGTCTGTAGTTTTTTAGGGCGCAAAAAATGCTACCCCTCGGCAACATACCAAACAATTATACAAGCATTCAAATTATTTTTCAAGCATTTTGATGTGGTTTTTGGATTTTTTTTGCATTTCTTTTTTATTAAGAACAAAACAACAACAAAGAGCATCATGCCTAGACCGATGCTCTTTGTTTGGAATTAATTTTAAAGCAGGCAGATCAAGTATATAAAAACCGCAATGATTTATAGCATTGTTACGCCGACAACGCCGCCGAAAATAGCGCCTGCCAATGCTATGGCGACTACAACCCAATAGATTACCCACCAAACTTTGTTTCTTGAGCGGGCAAACGGGTATGCAGCGATTGCTATTACGCCTACGATGGCGATATTTAAAAGCAATTGAACAACGCCTAAACCTTGAATTGAAATGTTGATGCTGTCAAACAGGTTGTTAAACGCTGCGATGGTCCAAAACACGGATGCTACAATTAGCACCACAAAGCCTAAAACAGCCAAAAAACTGCCGCTTTTTCTGTTTGAAGCAGGTCTGTCTTGTCTGTTTCTTTTATTTTTTCTTGCCATGAGTTTTTTCCTTCCTTTTTTTAAGAACACACAGGTTCTGATTTTTATTAATTTAGAATCCAGAATTCTGAATTCAGAATTACTCTTTTAGTCGTATAGCTTTGACACGGGCTTTTCTAAATAAATGCTGTCAATAGCCTCGGCAAAAATGCTTGCGGATGAGATTTCTGCTAATTTAGAAAACTTTTTCTCTTGCGGAATTTCAATGGTGTCCAGCGTAAATAATTTCTCAATCCTGCTTTTTTCCAGCCGCTCAATTGCAGGACCGCTCAAAACTGCATGAGAGCAAGCGGCAAATACACTGTTTGCCCCGTTGTTTATAAGCGCTTCGGCTCCGTTTGCTATCGTCCCCGCCGTATCAATCATATCGTCAAGCAATAAACAATCCCGTCCGCCAATGTCACCGATTATGTTCATTACTTCCATCTCATTAGGCTTTGGCCGCCGTTTGTCTACTATCGCCAAAGGCGCATTAAGTCTGGTTGCCATCGCTCTTGCCCGCGCCACCGATCCTATGTCGGGTGATACTACGCAAAAGTTTCCGTCTTTTATAAACTTCTCTTTTGAGATAGCTTTTTTTAAAACAGGGATGCCATAAAGATGGTCAACGGGAAAGTTGAAAAATCCTTGAATTTGTGCCGAATGCAAGTCCATAGTAAGCACTCTGTCCGCCCCTGCCGTGCCGATTAAATCCGCCACCAATTTGGCGGTGATAGGGTCACGGGCTTGAGCCTTTCTGTCTTGTCTGGCATAGCCGAAATAGGGTATTACTGCATTTATTCTGCCCGCCGACGCCCGTTTTAATGCGTCAATAATGACCAGCAATTCCATGAGGTTTTCATTGACGGGGTAGGAAGTTGACTGAACAACAAAGACATCGGCACCCCGCACAGATTCGTGAATCTGCACAGAAATTTCTCCGTCCGAAAATTGACCCGATGTCAATTGTCCCAGCTCAACATTCAGCTTTTTGGCAATAGCCTCTGCCAGCTTTTTGCTTGCACTGCCTGAAAACAGTTTTAATTTGTTTGACGCGCTTGTAATCATATGTATAAATACTCCGTATTTTTAGTTTGCGGCGGTTGGTTAATTTCTGTGCGGCATACAATTTTGTTGATATAAATTATTTAATTTATTGATTTTAGGCTGCTTAGCCTTATGTTATTGTCAATGAGTAGTTGCTGTGTGCGCCGGTTAATTAGATTTTCCTTAACCTCACAGCTTATTTATAAAGTGACTATGAATGCATCGGTGATGCGGCATAAGAGGTTGCGTCTCAATTTCTAAGTGTTACTTCTTATAATCATTTTTGTTCACTTGTCTGCTTCTTCCGATCCCCAGCGCTCTGTTAGGCACATTGTCCGTAATCACACTTCCTGCCGCAATCACCGCATTATCGCCGATTTTGAGCGGTGCAACAAGACTGGAATTACTTCCGATAAAAACTCCGCGCCCGACAATTGTTCCGTGTTTATTTTTGCCGTCATAGTTGCAAAATATTGTTCCGGCGCCGATATTAGTTCCGGCTCCGATTGTCGCATCCCCGATATAAGCCAAATGAGATGCTTTTACTCCGTCTTCTAATATACTGTTTTTAATCTCAACAAAATTTCCCACCTTGCAATTTTTGCCCAATTTTGTCCCCGGCCGGATATTTGCATACGGTCCTATGCTGCTGCCGACGCCGATTAAACTCCGCTCAATGTGGCTGGCTTTAATCACCGCTCCCTCTTCAATTACGCAAGTATCAAGCACTACTCCGCCGTCTAAAACAGCCCCTGATTTGACCAGCGATTTGCCTTTAATAGTAGTATTAGGACCTATTTTTACGCCCTGCTCAATCACTGCATCGCAACCGATATAAGTTGTATTGGGGTCATCAAACTGCACACCTTGCGACATATGATAGGTGAGAATGCGGTTTTTCAGCACTTCAGTGACCATAGCGGCTTGCTTAAAAGAGAAGGCGGTCAAAAAGTCCTCTTCGTCAAAAAAGCGGTGTTGACCGCCGTGTATTTGTTCTGTATCAAGAAGATAATCCGTTTTGAACACAAAGCCGCGGGTGAGTCTGATAAGGCTTTCATTTGAGGTGTGCAATTCATGCACGGCGTCAAGAACAGTTTTGCGTGTGATAAGCGGCGTGTCAGAGAAAAGGACTACGGTATATGTTGACGGGGTGATATAGGGTTTTAGCAGTTGGGGGAGGGGAATATCCGGATTGTGCGGGACGGCGGCGTGAAACGATTCGGCTAAAGATAAATGTACCCACTCTAACATAGTCTTGCCGAGGATGCGGATTTGAGAGGTATCGCCCATGCTTGGATAGGATACTTTTAGTATAATTCCACAGATATCGTATTGCATAACGCTATTATATGACACAAAAAAACAAAAGTCAAGCAAATGTTTCTTGACTTTTATGAAAATTTTACCTATAAAAACCTTAATATAACAAAAATCACAATAAGTCCCGGCGCGCCCAGCACTCCGATTAAAAATGCGGTTAAGGGATTTAGAGTAAAGGGATAAACATTAAAAAGCACTAATATTATCAAAGCGCATAGTCCGGCTGACAGATTTATTATTATTTTTATTATGCCTCTTTTTTTGACAGAGAAAACTACTATTAATAATATGGTGATTATTATGGCAATTGCATAGGATAGGACAGTGTTTATCATATTATAATTTATAGCGGCGGTATAAAAGAATACGCACGAAAAAAGAACTATCAAAAGGTATTTTGTCGGACGGATTTTTGTTTTATATTTTATGACATTCAATTTGTGGGGGCAAAAATGCCCGATTGCCTGATGTTTTGGCAAAATTACCCAAAATATTTTCAAATTTTTTGTATAATAGCCCAAAATCGCTTGACTGGGCTTGAAATATTATTATATCATAGTAGACTGTAGAGTTTTGCGAAGTTCTGCATTCTTTTTTTTGTGTAAAATTTCGCTCAAATTAAATACAATTTAATACTAAGGAGGAGAGCAAAAGAATATAGGGATACACGCAGTGTCCGTATAACTTTGGAAATATGCTTTCTTCCCTACAAAAATCGGAGAATCAATGTCAACTATAGCAAGAAGGCGAAAAACCATTCTATGCGGCAGGACTCAACGACTTTCCTACGCTCAGGTAGATGAAGTCATTGATATGCCCAATCTAATTGATGTCCAAAAAAACTCATACGCTGACTTTATTCAAGACGGCATAATGGATGTTTTTAAAGACTTTAGCCCCATCACCGACTTTTCAGGAAAAATTGCTCTGCACTTTTTATCCCACACCTTAGAGGCAATCCCTAAGATGAGTGAAAAAGAGTGCAAGGACAGAGACACCACTTATGCTGCTCCTTTAAAAGTCAAAGTACGACTTGATATCCATGACGATGACGGAAATGTAACGCAAGCCATAGAGCAAGAAGTCTTTATGGGTGATTTTCCGTTGATGACGCCTAACGGGTCATTTATTGTCAACGGCGCAGAGAGGGTTGTAGTTTCGCAGCTAGTAAGAAGTCCCGGCGTCTATTTTGATATGCGTAAAGATATCAAAACAGGACAGGCTTATTATAGTGCCACCAATATTCCGTCTAGAGGTGCGTGGCTTGAGTTTGAAGAGGACGGAAGCGGTCAATTATGGGTAAAAGTGGACAGAACCAGAAAAATACAGGTTACTGTACTTTTGCGTGCGCTCTCGTCAATTACCGGCGGTATGGCCAGCGATGCCGAGATAGCAAAGATTTTTAATAAAGAAAAAACCATTATGCATACGCTTGATAAGGATTTGAACAAATCTGAAGAGGCGGCGCTTATTGAGTTGAACAGGAAATTGCGTCCGGGTGAGGTTCCTAACCCCGACAGCATAAAAGGACAGCTTGAGGGTTTGTTTTTTGAGCGCAGAAAGTATGATTTATCCAGAGTAGGCAGGTATAAGTTTAACAAAAAATTGTCGGTGGCATACAGAATTATGGACAGAGTGGCGGCAAAGGATATTGTGTCGCCGGACGGAATTGTTTTTGTTAAAAAAGGTCAGCTAATAGAGCCTCAGGCGGCTTTTGACATACAAAACAGCGGAATTAATGAGGTTGCCGTCAAAACTGACGGGGCTGATTTTATAGTTATCGGAAACGGTCATGTAAGGATTGAGAGCTATTTGGATGCGGTGGCAAAAAATGGAAAATCTAAAGTGAATGCAAAAGAATTAGGTATCAATGAGATGGTTCATTATGCAACGCTTATAGAATTGGTTAATCAGGCCGGCAGTGAGAAAAAATTACATGAATTGATTAGAGAGAATGCGGCAAGTTTAATGCCTAAGCATATTACTATTGAGGACATCATTGCAACGATTAATTATACTTTGGGGCTTCATCATGACATAGGACACATTGATAACATTGACCACTTGGGCAACCGTCGTGTCAGATCGGTGGGCGAATTATTGCAAAATCAATTCAGAGTGGGTATTTCAAGATTAGAAAAAGTAATCAGAGAGAGAATGCAAATTCAATCGGACGCTGAATTAACACCGCAGACTCTTATTAATATCCGCCCTGTGTCATCTGCTATCAAAGAATTCTTTGGTTCATCTCAATTGTCTCAATTTATGGACGAATCAAACCCAATTGCCGAGTTGACACATAAAAGAAAATTATCTGCACTAGGTCCCGGCGGTCTTAACAGAGAAAGAGCCAGCTTTGATGTGCGAGATGTCCACTATACGCATTATTCAAGAATGTGCCCGATAGAGACGCCTGAGGGGCAAAATATCGGTCTTATTTCTTCTTTGGGTTGCTATTCTCGTATTAATGAATACGGTTTTATTGAAGCGCCTTACCGAAGAGTAGACAAAATAAATAAACGCATTATACCGGGGCTTGACGGTGTTGAGTATATTGCTGCTGATGAAGAGGATAGGTTTGTTATAGCGCAGGCTACAGAGCCGTTGGACGAAAAAAATTGGTTTATCAACAAAAGGATTATGGCAAGAGACCGAGAAGATATTAATGAATTTGCCGCTGAAGAAATTGATTATATTGATGTTAGCCCAAGACAAATGGTTTCTGTAGCGACAGCTTTGATACCTTTTTTAGAAAATGACGATACAAACCGCGCGCTGATGGGGTCAAATATGCAAAGGCAGGCAGTGCCGCTATTACGCCCCGAAGCCCCCATCATAGCCACAGGCATAGAGCATAAAATTGCTTATGACTCCGGTGTAATGGTAATTGCAAGAGAGGCGGGTGTTGTAAAAAGTGTGGACGCTGAGACGGTGATTATTGCAGAGGATGAAGGTACTGAAAGCAGCTATACTTTAAAAAAATTCATCGGCTCAAATCAAGGCACTTGTATTAATCAAAGAGCCATTGTACATCAAGGTGAAAGGGTTGAAAAGGGTGCTGTTTTGGCTGACGGACATTCTACCTATAATGCTGAATTAGCGCTGGGCAGAAATATTTTAGTGGGTTTCATGGCTTGGGAAGGCTATAACTATGAGGATGCGATTCTAATATCTGAAAGGATAGTAAAAGATGATGTGTTTACTTCAATCCATATAGAGGAGCATGAGTTAGAGGCTAGGGATACTAAATTAGGTGAGGAAGAAATCACCAGAGATATACCCAATGTGGGTGATGACGCATTAAAACAATTAGATCAAAACGGGATTGTAAGAGTGGGCGCCGAAGTAAATTCAGGAGATATTTTAGTAGGGAAGGTTACGCCTAAAGGTGAAACCGAATTGACGCCGGAAGAGAGATTATTAAGAGCGATATTCGGTGAAAAGGCAAGAGAGGTCAGGGATACCTCATTAAGAGTGCCTCACGGAGAGGGCGGAATAGTTGTTGATGTTAAAGTGTTTACCAGGGCAAACAAGGATGAAATGAGCCCGGGTGTAAATAAATTAGTGCGTGTCTATATTGCTCAAAAACGCAAAATCTCAGTGGGCGATAAGATGGCCGGACGGCACGGAAACAAAGGTGTTATTTCAAGGATACTGCCTCAAGAGGATATGCCGTTTATGGCGGATGGTACGCCGCTTGAGATTGTCTTAAATCCGCTGGGTGTTCCTTCAAGGATGAATATAGGACAGGTACTAGAGGTTCATCTAGGGCTTGTTGCAAAGGCGCTTGATTGGAAAATTGCCACACCTGTTTTTGACGGGGCGCTTGAAAGTGATATAAAAGGATTGTTGACTGAAAACGGACTCGTCAATGATGAGGGTAAAGCAGACGGCAAGGTGCAAATGTTTGACGGCAGGACAGGTGAGCCGTTTGAAAACAGGGCGACTGTCGGCTATATGTACATGATTAAGCTGATTCACTTGGTTGACGACAAAATCCATGCCAGAAGCACGGGACCATATTCACTGGTTACGCAACAGCCTCTTGGCGGAAAAGCGCAGTTTGGCGGGCAAAGGTTTGGAGAGATGGAGGTTTGGGCGCTTTATGCGTACGGTGCGGCAAATATCCTGCAAGAGATAATGACTGTCAAGTCTGACGATGTAATCGGCAGAGTTAAAACATATGAGAGCATTGTCAAAGGGTTGAACTTATCCGAGCCGGGTGTACCGGAGTCGTTTAAGGTTTTGATTAAAGAATTAGAGGCGCTTGCCTTAAATGTAAAAGTGTTGACTGAAAACCATGAAGAAATCGGAATGACAGAATTGATTGAGGATGAGATTGATGATCCGGATATAGAAAGACGGAGAAAGGGCATTGACGGCGGAATTATGCAAGTTGAAGAGGAAGTCGATATCCTAAAAGGGGATTTTGCTGATTTGGATGATGAGGAGTCAGTGGTCAAAAATCCTGTCGATTTTGATGTGTTGAATACGGATGAATTTTTGCATAATGACAATGACTTTGATTTTGATGATCCGTTTGCGGATATGGCGATAGAAGAGGACGATGAGGAAGGAGACGAGGGAGCTAATAAGGACAAAGCTAAGAAAACAAGTAAAGCGAAGAAGAAGTAAACGCATTTAAGTAAAAAGTAAAAGTTGAATTAAAGTAGGTTAGGATATGGCTTAGGTTGTTTAGACAGAATTGGATAGAGTTTAATCCCGACTGCATTGCCGACGCTTGCTATGACTAACAGTTTTATTTGATTGTCATGAAGATTGAAGCAATCGGGTATTAATCTAAATCTTTTCATCCAAAAATCTCCCGCTATTCTATAACACTTTATGCTTTATATTTTATACTTAAAAAACTCGGAGAAATTTTATAATGTTTGAATTAAATAATTTTGAATCAATGCAAATATCAATTGCAGGTCCTAACAAAATTAGGGAGTGGTCTCACGGTGAGGTCACTAAGCCTGAAACTATAAACTACCGCACTCAAAAGCCTGAAAGAGACGGACTTTTTTGTGAAAGGATTTTTGGTCCGAGCAAGGACTGGGAATGCTATTGCGGCAAGTACAAAAGAGTGCGCTATAAAGGTGTAATCTGTGATAAATGCGGCGTTGAGGTGACTCGTGCCAAAGTGCGCAGAGAGAGGATGGGTCATGTAGAATTAGCCGCACCCGTCACGCATATTTGGTATTTTAGAGGCGTTCCTTCAAGGATTGGTCTTTTATTAGGAGTTGCCCCTAAAATTTTAGAGCAAGTTGTATATTTTGCCGCTCATATAGTGCTTGACCCTATGGGGACGGATTTAGAATATAAACAGGTACTGACCGATGCCCAAAGAGACGAAGCCAGAGAAAAGTATGGTCCTAAAGCGTTTAGGACGGGCATGGGAGCGGAGGCTATTAGAGAACTTTTAGTCAACATTGATTTACACGCAGAATATGCTTCAGAAAAAAAAGTAGTAGACACATCAACAGGACAGCGCAAAATTAAAGCGATTAAGAGGCTGTCTATTTTGGACGCTTTCATAAAGCATAAGACAGACCCGTCTTGGATGGTCTTAGAGGTGCTGCCGGTGCTGCCCCCTGAGCTTAGACCCATGGTGCAACTGGACGGCGGAAGGTTTGCTACTTCAGACTTAAACGATTTATACCGCCGTGTAATAAACAGAAATAACAGATTAAAAAAATTATTAGAATTAAATGCCCCTGACATTATTGTGAGAAATGAAAAGAGAATGCTTCAAGAGGCTGTTGACAGCTTGATTGATAACGGCAGGCGGGGCAAGGCTGTATCGGGGGCAGGAAATAGAGAACTAAAGTCACTGAGCGGATTGCTGCGCGGTAAGCAAGGGCGTTTTAGACAAAATCTGTTGGGAAAAAGGGTAGACTATTCAGGGCGAAGCGTTATTGTCGTAGGTCCTGAATTAAAAATGTATCAGTGCGGTTTGCCAAAAGAGATGGCTTTAGAATTATTTAAACCGTTTGTCATGAATAAGTTGGTTGAGGAAGGCAGAACGCATAACATTAAAAGCGCAAAAAGGATAGTAGAAAGAGCGGGCAAGGATGTTTGGGGAGTATTAGAAAAAGTTATTAAAGAACACCCTGTATTATTAAACCGCGCGCCTACTCTGCATAGGCTGGGCATTCAAGCGTTTGAGCCTGTCTTAGTTGAAGGTCGCGCTATAAAACTGCATCCGCTTGCCTGCGGTGCTTTTAATGCCGACTTTGACGGCGACCAAATGGCAGTCCATGTCCCATTATCGGTTGAGGCGCAGGTTGAAGCCCGCTTTTTGATGCTGTCCACCAACAATATTTTGAAATTATCTGACGGCCGTCCGGTTTGCTCTCCTACGCAAGACATGGTAATCGGCTGTTATTATCTAACCATGGCAAAGCCCGGCTCAAAAGGTGAAAATAAATACTTCACCGACGAGGACGAAGCAAAAATGGCTTATCAAAACGGTGATATTGCTTTGCAGTCAAGGATTAATGTCCGTATTAAACGCGATGTTGACGGCATCGAGCAGTCTAAAATTATAAAGACAACAGTGGGTCGTTTGATTTTTAATGAGGTAATTCCTCAAGATTTAGGAGTTAAATTCACTGAAGATGATAGCGGCAAATTAATTGATGTGGACAAAAACGATCCGTTTAGGCTAGAGGCTGATGCGGTTGTGGATAAGTCAAGGCTGCAGCAAATAGTTGATGCTGTTTTCAAACAAAGAGGTTCTACCGCTACTGTATTGATGCTGGATGAAATAAAAGCATTAGGTTTTAAATACTCAACAATCGGAGCTATCACTACAAGCGTATTTGATATGCATATCCCTAAAGAAAAGAAACAAATCTTAGAGGTTACTGAAAAGCAGGTAATCGCCATTGAGGATATGTTTGACCAAGGTCTGATGACGGATGAGGAAAGATACCGCATGACTGTCAATGAGTGGTCTAAGGCAAATGAGGAAGTCAGAAAAGCTCTCAAAAAAACCTTGGATGCTTTTAATCCTATCAACATGATGGCGGTATCAGGCGCAAGGGGAAGCATGAACCAAATAGCGCAGCTGTCCGGTATGAGAGGTCTTATGACCAACCCGCAGGGCAAAACTTTAGAAACTCCCGTTAGATCATCGTTTAGAGAAGGGTTGTCTGTGCTGGAGTATTTTATTTCTTCGCACGGGGGCAGAAAGGGTTTGGCGGATACGGCGTTAAAAACGGCGGACTCCGGATATTTGACAAGACGGCTTGTTGATGTTTCGCAAGATGTAATAGTGCGTGAGGATGACTGCTTTAAGGATATTGAGCCAAAGGGAATGATGATAGCTGCGATTATGGACGGGAATGCCACAATTGAGAGTTTAGAGGATAGACTAAACGGCAGGTTTGCCGCATCGGATATATTGCACCCTAAAACCAAAGCCGTCATTATCGGTCAAAACCAAATGATTGATGAGGATATTGCAAAAGAGTTGATTGGTGCAGGTTTAACTGCTGTTCATGTAAGAACTGTTTTGACTTGCAAATCAAGGATGGGTGTGTGTGCAAAGTGTTATGGAAAAGACATGGCAGGCAACAAGGTTGTCAAAATCGGTGAAGCGGTGGGCATTATTGCCGCGCAATCTATCGGTGAGCCGGGTACACAGCTTACGATGAGGACATTCCACACGGGCGGTATTGCATCGGTGGACGACATCACAAGAGGTTTGCCTAGAGTTGAAGAATTATTTGAAGCAAGAAACCCCAAAGGTGTGGCGATTATTGCTGAGAACAGGGGCAAAATCAGAATTATTGAAAAGGACGGCAAGAGGGATATTCTGCTCAAAAGAGAGGACGGCAAAGAGGATGCTTATTCTATACCGTTTACTTCTAAATTGAAACCGGATGTAAAGAGCGGGGCGGTTATTGAGCAAGGGGCGGCTTTCACTGAGGGACCTGTTGACCCTAGCGACATATTGAGGATTAAAGGAATCATTGAGGTTCAGGATTATATTTTGCGTGAAGTGCAGGCGGTTTATAGGTCTCAAGGCGTGCAGATTAATGATAAGCATATTGAGGTAATTGTCAGACAGATGCTTAAAAAGGTTGTGGTCTTGGATAGTGCGGATACAGATTTATTGACGGGCGAGTTGGTAGAAAGGGCAGTGCTTGATGAAGCGAACGCTAAAGCGATTGCAGAGTTTAAAACGCCGGCGGTTGCAAGAAATAAGTTGTTGGGAATCACAAAAGCGGCGCTTGCGACAGAGAGCTTTTTGTCAGCGGCATCGTTTCAAGAGACGGCAAGGGTGCTTACTGAAGCGGCGATTAATAATAAGATTGACCCGCTTATCGGCTTAAAAGAAAATGTTATTATCGGCAAATTGATACCTGCAGGTACGGGTATTAGAAAGTATAGGAGTATTTATCCTGAGGAAGTTACTTCTTAAATTCAATTGACTTATTTTTTGATAGCAAACTAAGTAAGCAAAGACCTATTTAATGATTTAATTATTTCAACTTCTTTCAAAAAAAAGTTGAGCAAAAAAGACCAAGGGGGAGAGGCTCTTGAATTGCCTCTCCCCCTTTGCAAACCCCCTTTCCTAAACGCTTTTAAGGCAAAGTTAATTGTTTTCGTTTGCTTCTCAAAAAGTAGATAGTTTTTTGTGTTAAATAAAAAAATATCTGTCATTTGAGTTTAATAACATCAAAAGCGTTTATGAGGATAGAGGTCAAGGAGAAGGGAGGGAACCGTCGAGCCCGTCAAATTGCGAAGCAGTTTGCAAGCGGCGACCCGAACTAAAGTGAGAGAGGAAGCCGCACTGAAGAGGCGATTAACCCTTCCCTCTTCCTTGTGACTTTTGTGCTTCACTTTTGCATCGAAAGTCACGAAGTCAAAAAAGAAGATCTAAGTTTTGTTTCGCTTTTTCTACAAAAAAAGAAAGTAAAATATTATGGATACAGCAAATAACATTTTGCAAAAATATAAAGGGCAATCTATTGCCATAGCAACAAGCGGCGGAGTGGATTCTATGACACTCTGTTCGCTTGTTTTGTCAAGCGGGTATTTCTCTGATATTACTTTGCTTCATGTAGACCATAATTTGCGGGCAACGGCAAAAAGGGATTATGAGTTGGTAAAAAAAATTGCAGCTGCACATAATCTTAAATTTGAGAGTATTAGTGTGGATGTTGCTGGTGAAGCCAAGAAAAATAAACGAAGCATTGAGCATGAGGCAAGGGAAGTCAGGTACAAATTTATTAATGAGTTTTCTAAAGAGAGCGGCGCATTAATAATGCTGGGGCATACACTTGATGATAATGCCGAGACAATTTTGATGCATATTTTTAGAGGGTGCGGTCTAAATGGTTTGGCAGGGATGAAAGAAGAGAGCGATTATCCGTGTAAGATCGTAAGACCGTTGATTTATACAAATAAGAAAGATATTTATAATTATGCCAAATTAAACAATATTGAATTTAATGAGGATGAAACAAACAGTGATACAAAGTATGCCAGGAATTTGATTAGAAAGATATTGGAAGATGTAAAAAAACTCTATCCTAATGCAAGCAAAAACACGGCAAAATTAAGCGAGGTTGCTCAAAGAGCCCTATATATTACTCATAATCAATTAAGTGAGGAGTATTTTAAAGCCATGGACGGAGAGGTTTATTTAAGTAAAGAAATAAAGGGCGCATTACAAGAGGATTATTATATAATAGAAGCGGCGAAGAGGGCGGGGTTGATTAGTGATTTTGAAAGCAAGCATATTGAGGCGATTTTAGGACTGGATAACGGAAAAAGACTGGATTTACCTAATGGGTTTAGGGTTTATAGTGATAAAAAACATTTCATGTTTCAATCACCGACAATAGACGGGACGCCGGGGGCGGCTTCTCCTGCGGCTAGGGCAGGAAATGTATGTGATGCTGCCTTCGGCGGGGCGGCAATCATCAATCACCAATCACAAACCACCCTGTTAGCCGATGCAGATAAGCTGGAAGGAGCAACTGTTCGTTTTAGAAAAAACGGTGATAAATTCACAAAATTCGGCGGCAAAACAAAAAAATTAAATGACTTTTTTAATGAGAAGGGAGTGCCTCCAAGGCTTAGGGACAGTGTGCCGCTATTAGTAAAAGACAGCAGAATTTTGGCAGTAGTCGGCTATGAAATTGCGGATGAGGTTAAGGTTACAAAAGACACAAAAAGGTTTGTCAAATTATGGTGAGAATAGACGATTTAGGGATAAACGGATTAAGACTTATGCAGGACGATGCCAAGTTTTGTTTCGGCACGGATTCAGTTGAACTAGCCAATTTTACGATTGACGGCTCTTTTAGCAACAACATCGCTGTTGATTTAGGAGCCGGCAACGGGATTATTTCAGTTTTGCTTGCGGGGAAAAAGGGGATAAAAGTCAAAGCTGTTGAAATAGATTATGAGGCTGTGAATTTATGCCGGCAGAATGTCGTATTGAATAATTTAGGTGAGTTAATAGAGGTTGTTCATTCGCCCATGCAGGATATTATTAAAAATAAACTGGTCAACCCTGACGAGATAAATATAGTTGTATCAAATCCGCCGTATTTTAAGCTGGGGACAGGGGGATTAAAAGCGGGGGCGGAGACGGCGCGGCACGAGACAGCTGTTTCTCAGCGGGAAGTAATAGAGACTGCAGGCAGTTTATTGTCGACAGGCGGCAAGTTTTTTATTGTTTATCCTGTGGACAGGATGGCAGAATTAATTTCTAATTGCAGGGACTTAAAACTTGAACCAAAGGAAATTGTTTTACTTGATTCAAAAAACAAACCGCCTTATCTTTTTTTGATGAGGGCGGTCAAAAATGCAAAAGTGGGATTGAAGGTAAGCATGAGAAATGTGAGAAATTGCGGGATGGAGTAACTTTAAGTTTAAATCAATGCGGGCGGCGGGTTTAGCAGTTTATTTAGAAAAACAGTAGCCGGACTAAACTTTATAACAATGCGTACTTAACTGTTAAATAGTATTGCCGCATAGCTTTGCCGGTTATTATTTGTAATTTGTTATTAAAAAAAGGAGTGCTTATGTTATATATAGTGGCAACGCCGATAGGCAATCTGTCAGAAATGAGTGAAAGAGCCGTACAAACATTAAAAGAGGTTGATTTTATTGCCTGTGAAGACACCCGGCACTCGGGGAAATTATTAAAGCATTTTGGTATTAATACCAAAATGGTAGTTTATCAAAAATTTAATGAGCGGACCAGTGTTAAAGGGTTGATTGATTTATTATTGAGCGGGAAAAATATAGCTTTAATATCTGATGCGGGGATGCCTTTAATCAGCGATCCCGGAGCAATTTTATTGCAAGAGTGTATAAAACATAATATAAATTATACAGTGATAAGCGGCGCTTGCGCATTAATAAATGCGGTAGTTCTAAGCGGATTTGACGCTTCAGAGTTTTCATTTTTAGGATTTCTTCCTGACAAAAAACTTTTAAGAGAGAACAAGCTAAAACCATACCTTTTTGTCCCTGCTACACTAATTTTTTATTCTCCGCCTCAAAATATAAAAAAGGATTGTGATTTTCTATATTCAGTTTTTGGGAATAGAAAAGCGGCAATTATCAGAGAGATTTCTAAAATGTATGAAAGTATTTATCGCGGTAATCTAGGTGAGGACTTTAAGATAAAGGAAGCGGGAGAATTTGTGATTGTTCTTGAGGGACATAAAGGGGAGAGCAAGGATAACATGAGTGAGATTGAGTTATATAATGAGTATATTGTGATGGGCTTGTCTAAGATGGAGGCGATAAAGGCGGCGGCAAAAGATAAAGGTGTGGCCAAGGCGGTTATTTATGATTTGATAATAGGGTTAGAGGATAGAAGTTAGGGCAGCAGAAACAGCTTGACAATATGAATTGTTTTCGTTTGTGTATTAAAATAAGCCTAAAATATTCTTTACAAGAAATAATTATAATGCTATAATCATAAATCAATGGAAATTATTAGGTTTGATAATGTGAAATTCAAATATAATGCCGGTATGATTGATGAAGTTAGAGCAGTGGACGGCATAAACCTTTCTATTAAGGAGGGTGAGTTTTTGGCGTTGGTGGGTCATAACGGGAGCGGCAAAAGTACGCTGGCAAAACTAATGAACGGGCTGGAAATTCCTAGCTCCGGAAATGTTTTTGTAAGTGGATTGGATGTTAATGAAGAGAGAAAATTAACGGCATCAGAAAAGGTTGAAATGGTTATGCTTACACCGTTGTTAGCGGCAGGGGGAGAAATTCCACTATTAAACACAAAAGTGCGCAAAAACTTATTTGATATCAGAAAAACAGTAGGTGTCGTGTTTCAAAATCCTGACAATCAAATGGTGGCTACGATTATTGAAGACGATATAGCGTTTGGACCTGAAAACTTGGGGCTTAAACCTAAAGAAATTAGAGAGAGGGTAGAGTGGGCATTGAAATCGGTGGGAATGTATGGGTTTAAGGACGGAGCGCCGTATCGTTTGAGTGGCGGACAAAAACAGAGGATTGCTATTGCAGGGGTCTTAGCGATTAAGCCAAAAGTGATAGTGCTGGACGAGGCAACAAGTATGCTTGACCCTAGCGGGCGGGCAGAGGTGCTGGATGTAATAAAGCGGTTGAATCAGGAGGAAGGAATGACGGTTGTGATGATTACGCATTTTATGGAGGAAGCGGCAATGTGTGACAGGGTGGTGGTGCTTAAAGAGGGCAAGGTGCTGCTTGACGGAGGGCGTGAGATATTTAAGGAAGCGGATAAGATTAGGGATGCAGGGCTTGAATTGCCGATAGCGGCGAGGGTGGCTGAAGGGTTGAGGACGAAGGGGGTGGATTTGAGCGACGGGATTGTGGATATAGAGGAGCTGGTTGGTGAATTGTAGTTTTAATGATTGGTGAACTGCTCTGATAAATGTTGTATAGTGTGTATGTTGACAAAATAAAAAGACATATTGTTTTTAAGGAATTTCATGGCCATCCAAATAAAAAATCTGTCATATGTATATAATCCAAAGGCACCGTTTAAAAAGGTGGCACTAGAGGATATTACACTCACCATAGAGGACGGGGATTTTTTTGGTATAATCGGACATACGGGCAGCGGCAAGTCTACACTAATATCACATCTAAACGGGCTTATTAAGTTGCAAAAGGGCAGCAGTATTGTTGTTGACGATATTGATTTGTCAAAAAAATATGACTATAGGAAACTGCGTGCAAAAGTCGGGATGGTTTTTCAATATCCGGAGCGGCAGTTATTTGATACAACTATAGAGAGGGATGTAGGGTTTGGACCCAGAAATTTGAAGTTGCCGCCAGATGAAATAAATAAGAGAGTAAAAGAAGCGATAGAGTTGGTTGGTTTGGATTTTGAGAGAATACGGGATCGGTCGCCTTTTGAGATTTCGGGCGGACAGATGAGGCGTGCGGCATTGGCCGGAGTTTTAGCGATGAAGCCAAAAATATTGATACTTGATGAGCCTACGGCAGGGCTTGACCCTAAGGGTAAAAAACAAATTTTGAGTTTGATAAATTCTTTAAGAAATGAAGTTCCTACTATCATAATGATTAGTCACAACATGGATGAGATTTTTGAAAATTGCAATAAAATTGCAGTGCTGGCTGACGGCAAATTAAAGGGCGTATTTTCTCCTAGGCAGTTGTATAATAATAGTGAAATGATTGTCGGGCACGGTTTAAAAATGCCGTCAGTATATGAGATTATTAAAGGATTGAGAGAAAAGGGTTATGATTTGGACGCGATAAGTGAAACTGAGCTAATAGAGCAGATTTTGAGGAGGGTTGCTAATTAAGGTATAAAAATGGTTATGTGCTATAGTTTGGACAGTAAAGAGAGCAATCCGGATAGAATCTGATTTAATCTTTCTAAACTACTTTACCTAGTCCTCTCTATGCTATAGTTCAACATTTTATATTTAACAAACAACAATATGAAAGATGTATCATTAGGACAATATTATCCAATAAAATCGCCCGTACACCGATTAGACCCCCGTGTCAAAATGATTGCGGTTATTTTGTTCATTGTTACGCTTTTTTTAATTCCTGTTTTGCCTAATTATGTGTATGCCGGCAGTGATTTGTCACTGCAAGAATTTCTAATCATAGCGGGAATTTGTTATGCTGTTATAGCATTTTTATTGTTAGTTGCGATTATATTTAGCAGAGTTCCTGTTTTAAGAGTGCTAAGAAGCATAAGGGGCATCTTATTTTTATTAATTTTTATGTCGCTGATAACCATATTTTTTTATGGAGGATATGTTTCTGATACTTCTTGGACTTGGAGTTATAGGTCTTTAAGCCTATCTACGGAAGGCTTGATTAATGCGGGAATTATGAGTTTTAGGTTGTTTTTGTTGGTTTTAGGTCCTACTTTATTGACGCTGACTACTACTCCGCAGGACTTGACTTCGGGGATTGAGAATTTAATGTCTCCGCTTAAATTAATTAAGTTTCCCGTAAGAATTTTTGCGCTTATTATGAGTTTGGCTCTAAGCTTGATACCGGGGCTTATGGATGAAACAGGCAAGATTATTAATGCGCAAAAATCAAGAGGTGCGCATTTTGACAGCAGAAATATTTTTAAGAAAGCAAAAGCGTTGATGCCGGTCTTGATACCGTTATTTATCTCGGCTTTTAAGAGGGCGGAAGATTTGGCTAATGCGATGGATTCTAGGTGTTTTAACAGTTATAGAAAGAGATCCAGAATGAAGAGATTGCAGTTTAGATGGCGGGATTTGAGTTTGTTGTTATTTGTAGCGGGATTGATCGGGATTGTGGTGTACCGCGGAGGGTTGTTAATGCAGAGTATTATGGTCGGAGGGATTGTATTTGGCGGAATTGCAGTGTTGTTTGTACTATTTGGTGTGATTGAGGGGGCTGTATTGAGAAGGACGGATGGGTAAATGAATTAAGCTGTTTTTTTGGCACTCAAATTAAATTGTCATCCTGTAAGAATCTCACCATATTATAAAATTGGATATTATTAAACGAGGGTTTTATTTATGATAATAGCAATCAAAATTTCATACGACGGGACAAATTATTGCGGATGGCAATCGCAAAAAAACGGCGGCAGTATTCAAGATAAGATTGAAGACGCCATATTTAATCTGACCGGAGAGAAGGTGAAAACCGTTGCAAGCGGCAGAACAGACGCAGGGGTTCATTCCTTAGGACAGATGGTATCGTTTGAATTAAAAAACCGCTTTGATATTTCTAAGGTCATAAAGGGCTTAAATTTTTATTTGTCAAGCGATATCAGGGTGTTGGGTGCAAACATAATGAGGGGTGACTTTAATGCAAGGTTTAGTGCAAAACAAAAAACCTATGTCTATAAAATTTATGAATCAAAGACCGACAACCCTTTGCTAAAGAACAGGGCTTTAAGAACAGAAAAAGTTAATATAGAAAAATTAATTGAGACGGGCAAAGAGTTTATAGGAGAGTATGATTTCAAAAGATATAATTCAAGCGGCGGCGGAGCAAAAACTACGGTTAGGACTATTTATGATTTGAAAGTGAGTGAAAAGGAGTATTTTGGAGAGAGGGTGATTGAGATTGAGATTACGGCAAACGGTTTTTTATACAATATGGTTAGAAAAATCGTTGGGGTAATGCTAAAGAAAGACAAAGACTTTATTAAAAGGACTATAAATGAGCCGTTTGATATAGTTAAGGAAATTGCGGCACCGCATGGACTGTATTTGAAGGAAGTAGATTATTAGGATGGTTTTGACGGGAAGGCAGTTGCCGCCTGCACAACAAAACGACAGGAGAAACCAAAAAATGCAAAAACCAAAAGAAGAATGCGGTGTGTTTGGCGTGTCTTTGAACACAAACGAGGCGGTGGGTATAACCTACAACGGATTATTAGCTTTGCAGCACCGGGGTCAAGAGGGCGCAGGCATTGCTTGCGTGTGCGTTGAAGAAAACGATATTCATATTAAAAAGGACTTAGGCTTAGTTAAAGAGGTTTTTACCACTAAGTCTATTTTGGATATGCCTCCCTCAAATGTTGCTATCGGTCATGTGCGCTATTCTACTACGGGCTTTAACACCCGCCAAAATGTAGCGCCTTTTTTGGCTGATTATTTGACGGGCAGATTGGCTGTTGCTCACAACGGAAACATAACAAACGCAAAAGAATTGCGGGTTGAATTAAAAAAACTGGGGATTCGTTTTGCGGCTACTACTGACAGTGAGGTGATCGCGCAGCTTATTGCTTATTATACTACTACAGAAAAAAGGACGCTAAGTGGCGTAAAAAAAGCGTGTGAAAAACTAGAGGGCGCCTGCTCATTGGTAGTTGCAAGCGGCAAAAACAAGCTGATAGCGGTGAGAGACTCTAACGGCTTTAGACCGCTTTGCATAGGCAAAAGTGACAGCGGTATAGCGGTGGCATCTGAAAGTTGTGCCTTAGAATCGGGCGGCTTTGAGTTTTTAAGAGATGTTGCACCCGGCGAGATTGTAGTAATTGAAAATGGAGAAATTGTAGCGGAAGGAATACAGCTAAGGGACAAGCAGGCAGGCAAAGGGCTGTGTATTTTTGAATTTGTTTATTTTTCTAGACCGGACTCTATCATTGACGGATTGTCGGTGTATGAGTCAAGATATAACATGGGGCAAATTTTGGCAAAGGAACATCCTGTTGAGGCGGACATTGTGTGCGGAGTTCCTGACAGCGGAATGGAGGCTGCTATCGGCTATAGTGCGATGAGCGGTATTCCTTTGGCGTTTGGGTTTGTCAAAAACAGGTATTTGGGGCGCAGTTTTATTTATCCGACGCAAACAGAAAGGGATGCGGCGGTGAAGTTAAAATTGAATCCTTTAAGGGCAAATGTCAGCGGGAAAAGGGTGGTGCTTGTAGACGATAGTATTGTGCGAGGGACTACGATAGGCAAGATTGTTAAGAGTTTAAAGGATGCGGGGGCAAGCGAGGTTCATATAAGGGTGTCCAGTCCGCCGTTTAAGTATAGCTGCGGGTACGGGACGGATATTGACAGTGAAGAGAATTTGATAGCCAATCAAATGAGCACAGAGGAAATATGTCAAAAAATCGGGGCTGATACGCTGGGATATATTAGTTTAGAGGGGCTTATTGAGGCTTGCAATAAGTGCAGTGTAGAGTTTTGTACGGCGTGTTTTAAAAAATAAATAATGACTTTGGTATTTGTAAGTTTTAGTTCTTTTTGTTAAAATCCTATTATTTATGACCTTTTGTATACAGTCGGTATAATTATGGATTTTGAAAAACAGTTATTAAACTTGCCTACTATATTATGAAAACGAGGATTTTTACAATATGAAAAACAAAACAAACCTAAATGATTATCTAAATGATGAATTAAAAAAAATCAAAGCAAAGGCGGGGGATAAAAAGGTGCTGCTTGCTTTAAGCGGCGGTGTAGACTCATCAGTATGTGCTGCCATGCTTGACAAGGCTGTCGGAAAACAGTTGACTTGTGTGTTTGTAGACCACGGATTTATGAGAAAGGGTGAAGCTGATTGGATTGAAAGCGTGTTTTCTAAATATAGTTTTGAGTTTGTCAGAGTGAATGCTAAGGACAGGTTTTTGAGAGAAATTAGAAAAGTAGTCTGCCCTAAGCAAAAACGCAAAATTGTGGGCGCAGAGTTTATCAAGGTTTTTGATGAGGAGAGTGAAAAAATAAAAGCAGTGTTTTTGGCTCAAGGAACAATTTATCCTGATATAATTGAAAGCGGCGGCGAGGACGGGAAAGGAGCAGTCATAAAAGACCATCACAATGTAGGCGGTTTGCCTAAAGGGTTTGATGTGTCTAAATTGGTAGAGCCGTTAAGAGGATTATACAAGAATGAGGTTAGAGAGATCGGAAGGATGCTGGGTTTGCCGGAGCAGCTTGTCAATAGACAGCCTTTTCCGGGACCGGGCTTATCTATCAGAGTGCTGGGTGAGGTAACTGAAGAGAAGCTGGACATTTTGCGTGAGGCGGATGCGATTTTCAGAGAAGAGGTTGATAAACTGGAGAATCGCCCGGACCAATATTTTGCGGTAATGACTGACACTAAGAGTGTTGGGGTCAAAGGCGGTGAGAGGACTTATGACAATGTAGTGGCTTTAAGGGCGGTTAAAACAAATGATTTTATGGAGTGTGAGTACACAAGACTGACCCATGAGTTGCTGACCAAAGTGAGCAGAAGAATAACGAGTGAAGTTGCGGCGGTGTCAAGGGTGGTGTATGATATAACCGATAAACCGCCGAGTACGGTGGAGTGGGAGTAACGGTAAGAGCAATGTGGCAGAGGTGCTGGGGATAGAGTTGATGTGTGTATGGCAAGGAGTAGAATTTTAGGGGTATAGATAAATTGAGTGTTAGCGGAAGAAAGGTGTTTGATAGGCTGAGGAAAGATGTTTGCTTTGTAGAAGAGGATATGTATTTGGTTCCGCTTATGAGTGAGTGTAGCGGATTAGTAAGAAGCGGCGAGGTGTTGCGAGTTGTGGGGAAAGTTAATTAGGAAAAAGGAATAACAAAATGAAAAATTATAATCATGCACAAGAAAAGGCTTTATTCAAATATACCTTACTAGAATTTATATTTGGATCATTAGTGTTAGCAAGTGTAGTGCTGACAATATTATCTTTAACAGGAGTTCTTGGTAGAGTTTTTCTCTATATCAACATAGGGACGGCTGTGCTTTTTGGTGGTGTAATTTATTTTGTTGTAAAGGCTAAAATATCTTTTCAAAATGATTTGGATGCTAGGCTTTTTAAAGAAGGTGTTGAAAAAATTTATGACGGGATTGAAATTATGCAGGCAGTAGAATATTTAGGTGGCGGCATAATTAAGTCAGAAAGCACTGACGAGAGCTTTAATAAAATTAAGATAGTGGAGTGGTCTCAAGAAATAGGGCAAGAAATACATTTGGTTACGATTACATTTGAAAATAACTTTTCTATTAAAATTTCTCAATCAATAAATCCAATTGTTAAACCACCGAAAGATGATAACAACGATGATTGGCAACGAATGCAAGAAGAGTGGCACACAACAAGCGTTAGATGATTAGGAATAGCGAAACAACTTACCATCACACATAAAGGAACATAACACAACCATGAACAATACAATCCAAATAACAGAATTACCGCCCAAAAAGCCTTTCATCAAAGGTATACGAAGAGCGCCAAAACGAGAGTTGACTCTATCTGAAAGCGACAAAAAGCTGGCATTAAAAAATGCATTACGATATATTCCTACCAAGTTTCATAAAGAAATTATTCCTGAGTTTTTAGATGAACTAAACACAATGGGACGCATTTATGGTTATCGGTTTCGCCCTGAAGGCAACATTAAAGCATTACCTATTGACAAATATAAAGGGGCGACACTAGAGGGAAAAGCGTTTCAGGTTATGATAGATAATAATCTTGATTTTGACATTGCTCTTTATCCTTATGAATTGGTTACCTATGGTGAAACAGGGCAGGTGTGTCAAAACTGGATGCAGTATGTGCTTATAAAAAAGTATCTTGAGGTTATAACTGACCATCAGACCTTGGCGATTTTGTCAGGACATCCTTTAGGACTTTTTCTCTCGCACAAGACTAGTCCTAGAGTTATTATTACTAACGGGTTGATGGTGGGAATGTTTGATAATCAAGAGAGTTTTAGCCGAGCGTGTGCTATTGGTGTAGCAAACTATGGGCAGATGACGGCAGGGGGCTGGATGTATATCGGTCCTCAAGGGATTGTGCATGGAACATATAATACTCTTATAAATGCGGCGAGAATGATTAGGAGCAGTGGGGAGTGTACAGTTAAGGATGGTAAAGAGAGAGGTGTAAATGAAAAGTGTGGGTGTGAGGGTAAAGATGTAAGTGAACCCGTAGGGGACGCCGCCCTCGGCGTCCCGAGACAAGCGGCGAAAAATATAACAACACGGGACACCCCGCTGGGTGTCCCCTACGGTGAGGTGGCGGAGATGCAAGGCTTACTCTTCGTATCATCCGGTCTTGGCGGCATGAGCGGGGCACAAGGTAAAGCCGCTGTCATTGCGGGCGGTGTTGCTATTATTGCAGAAGTGGACTTGTCCCGCATAAAAACTAGGGAGAGCCAAGGCTGGGTGCAAGAGATTACTACTACGCCAAAAGAAGCTTTTGACCTTGCCGCAAAACATATAAAAAATAAAACTGCTATTGCAATTGCCTTGCACGGAAACATTGTTGACTTACTCATATATGCTGCTGATAACAACATCAAAATTGACCTTTTATCAGACCAAACCTCTTGTCATGCTGTATATGAAGGTGGTTATTGTCCGATGGGAATGACATTTGATGAGCGTACAGAGATGCTTAAAACCAATAAAGACGAATTCAAAAAGCGAGTAGACGCTACTTTACTTAAGCACTATGAAGCTATAAAATCCTTACACAAAAACGGAACATATTTCTTTGATTATGGCAATTCATTCTTAAAATCTGTTTATGATGCAGGTGCAAAAGATATCGCCAAAAACGGCAAGGATGAACTAGACGGCTTTATTTTTCCGTCTTATGTAGAGGACATTTTGGGGCCTCTTTGCTTTGATTATGGGTATGGTCCGTTTAGGTGGGTGTGTTTGAGCGGCTTAGATAAGGATTTGGATGCTACCGATAAGGCGGCGATGGATTGCATTGACCCTAATCGTCGTTTTCAAGACAAGGACAACTGGGTGTGGATTAGGGATGCCAAGAAAAATAAATTGGTGGTGGGGACAAAGGCAAGGATTTTGTATCAGGATGCGTTTGGCAGGATGAAGATTGCATTAAAGTTTAATGAGATGGTAAGAGAAGGGAGGGTCGGACCTATTATGCTAGGGAGAGACCATCATGACACGGGCGGAACGGATTCGCCGTTTAGAGAAACAAGCAATATTAAAGATGGAAGCAATATTATGGCAGACATGGCGACGAGTGTTTTTGCGGGAAATTGTGCTAGAGGAATGAGTTTGGTTGCACTTCATAACGGCGGCGGCACAGGGATTGGGCGCAGTATAAACGGCGGATTTGGAATGGTTTTAGACGGCAGTGAGAGGGTGGATGAAATTTTGAAGGCGGCGATGGTGTATGATACGATGTGCGGTGTTGCAAGAAGAAACTGGGCAGGAAATGAGAATGCGATTGATACAAGTGAAGAGTTTAATGCGATGAAAGAATTTGGGATGATTACTATTCCGTTTGAAGTGGAGTAAACAAAAAATGTATGGAAACGATAAGGACAAGAAAGGTTAATAGGCTGATAGAGTTTGATTACAGCCAAAACGGATGTTATTTTGTGACGGTATGTACACAAGATAGGAGATGTTTGTTTGGAGAAATCAAGGGGATGACGGAGACTGGTGGCAGTAAGAATGTAGGGGAACGCATTGCTTTCCCGCATGATGTTGCGATTAATAATTTGCAACGACCATATATGGAATTATCGACACTAGGCAAAATCGTCAACGATAAAATAAGGATGATTTCACAAATATATGGAAGTGTCTTGGTAAATCAATATGTTATTATGCCAAATCATATCCATATGATTATTGAAATAGATGATGATTTTAATGAAGGCGGGAACGCATTGCGTTCCCCTACGATGTCGACGATAATTACGCAATTCAAAGGAGCGGTTTCAAAGGCAACAGGTCAAAAATTTTGGCAAAAATCATTTCATGATCACATTATTCGCAATCAATTTGATTATGAAAATATTTGGAATTATATTGATACTAATATTGACAATTGGCATAAGGATGAGTACAATAATCTGTAAGGTTGTTATAAATCCTTATCCGTTTCTAAAAGAAAGGAGGGCATTTTATGCAACAAGATAAACAAGTATTAGCGACAAGGGCATCAAGAGTAACTTTATATGCGATTATGTTTTGGGTATTAACTGTTGTGGCGGGTGCATTGGTTGGTGTGTTTATTGCTATTGAGGAGGAACTTGGAATCGTTTTTATGGCTTTATTGACAATCGCTGGTCTTGTGGCGGCGATTTATTACACTACAAGAATTTTTTCTTTTTCTTTTGTTTTAGCAAAATTTTCTAACGGGGTTATTATTTTGCATCCTAGCTAGAAAGAGAGCATAGAAATCAGGCCGAATGAAATTGTGAGCATATCGCAAAGACAGTATATCAATGGAAAATATGGAATTTCTGCATCAGGAAGTTTAGAAATAAAATTAAGCAATTCAAGGACAATAGAGTTGCACCATGTGTGTGAGGTTGACGATGCTAGGCAAAAAATAGAAAAGATAAGAATGCAAAACAAATATTGAAAAAAATATTTATAAATGCAAAACATCCAAAAGGAGAAAAATATAAAATGAACAAAATTGTACAATGTGTCCCTAATTTTTCTGAAGGCATAGATTTAGAAAAGGTTGAGAAAATTGTGGACAGCTTTAGGGGAGCGGCTGGGGTAAAGCTATTAGACTATTCGTCTGATAAAGACCACAATCGCACCGTTGTCACCATTGCAGGTGAACCTCAGGCGGTTAAAAATGCTGTTATTAAGGCGGTAGAAACTGCGTCAAAATTGATTGATTTGACAAAGCATGAGGGTCAGCATCCACGCATGGGGGCAACCGATGTTGTGCCCTTTATTGCCATCAAAAATATGTCAGATGAAGAGATGATTGCCTTAGCAAAAGAGACGGGTGAGGCTATCGGAAAGCTTGGCATCCCTGTATTTTTGTATGAAAAAACGGCAACCGCACCGCACAGAGAAAATCTTGCAGAGGTGAGAAAAGGGCAGTTTGAGGGTATGGCGGACAAAATGAAGGATGAAAAATGGAAAGCTGATTTTGGTCCTAAAGATGCTCCGCACAAAACGGCTGGCATAACAGGAGTAAGCTGGCGCGCCCCGCTTGTTGCTTATAATGTAAATTTGGACACAGAAAATTTGGATGTTGCGGTTGCCATTGGCAAAAAGGTAAGATTTATCGGTGGTGGTTTGAGGTATTGCAAGGGCATCGGGCTAGAGTTGAGTGAGAGAAAAATCACGCAGGTGTCAATGAATCTGACTGATTATACACAGACTTCTATTTATGCGGCAACTGAGCTAATCAAAATTGAGGCAAAAAGGTATGGTGCAAAGGTAATTGGCACAGAGGTGATTGGATTAGTTCCGCAAGCGGCGTTATATAGTGTAGTAGAATATTACGCACAGGCGGACGGAGTCGCTTTAGAGGAGATAAAAAATTATACTTTGCAACAATTAGTTGATAAGGCAACCAAATATTTGTTGATTGAAAGCTTTTCAATTGACCAGGTGATAGAGCATAAAATTTTGAGATAAGGAGGAAGACTCAAGTATGCAATTGCTTAATAAAAAAGCTTTCAAGATTTTATTGATAGCAATAATCACAGGGCTTGCAATTTCTTCTTTGAGCTCTATTCTAAGTATAATTTCAAACATATCAATTCTTAGAAGTGATAGTGACGGTTTTGTGTTTGATGTTTCTTTTCGTGGGCGTGCAATATTTGGGATAGTATCGTCTTCCATCCTCCTGATTGGATGGTTAATATATTTTCCGATAATGCTTATGTGTATAGTTCGTCACAAAAACACTCCTAGAAAAGGGTCATATCTTTTGGTAATGCTTGTTGTTGCGATAATCTTATTGGTTTATTATTTTGTTGTTTGGACTTTGAATATTGTTAATTTATTTAGGTTTCATCACTTTAGCTTCTCGCTCTTATTTTTAATATTGCCTAACACGATAATAATTGTGACAAATATTTTGATAATAATTGGGGTGTGTACTCACAGAAAGAGGGATAACCAATAGGTGAGGGTGTGGGCAGGCGAACAAAGTTCGCCCATACGGGTTCATGCAACGATAATGGATAAACGATTACACATAGCAACAGCGCGGGCGAACAAAGTTCGCCCCTACGAACACGGGTGCAATTATTGAATCATACTAATGGACGATGATGATGGATAAAAAAAGCAATTTGCCTATGCGAAAGGGTAATCGGTTTAGTGCGTTTGATTACTCCGGAAACGGAGCATATTTTGTCACAATTTGCACACAAAACAACAAGCATTTATTTGGGAATGTTGTAGGGGCGAACTGTGTTCGCCCGTCAAAAGATATTGTGACGGGAAAAAACGGAGAAAGTGAAATCGTAGGGGCGAACTGTGTTCGCCTGTCAGAAAATGCTATGAATGATAATATTTCTGATGAAAAATCCACAGGGAGAGCGTCTAAGCGAGCGAACACAGTTCGCCCCTACGATCGCCCGCAAATTAAACTGTCAAAAATCGGACAAATTATTGAGGATGAAATAAAGGGTTTATCAAACATTTACGATACGGTCAGCATTGACATATATGTAATATTACCCAACCATATTCATATGATTATACTTATCAATAATACAAATGACAACGGGCGAACACAGTTCGCCCCTACGATTTCACGCATAGTAAAACAATTCAAAGGGGCGATAACCAAGCGAGTTGGCATGCCGTCTTTTTGGCAAAAATCCTTTCACGACCGTGTTATCCGCAATGACTTTGAATACACAAAATTTTGGGAATATATAGAATTCAATTTAGAAAAATGGGAGACAGATAGATATTATGCTAATACTTAAAAATATCGGTAGACTTATCACCCCTTTGGGCAACAAACCACTTAAAGGGGCAAAAGCGATGAACGACCTAAAGGTTGTTTTGGACGCTGTTGTAGTTTGTGAGGACGGTTTGATTTCATTTGTAGGGACACGGGCAGAGTTTGAAAAAAGCAGTCTTTATAAGGATGAGATTTTTCCTAAACTTTTTGTGCAAAAGCAAGAGGACATCAAAATGGTAGATTGTCAAAACAAAGCCGTTCTGCCTGGTTTTTGCGATAGTCATACGCACTTAGTTTTTGGAGGCTATCGTGATGATGAGTTTCTAAAAAGGGCGGCTGGAGTGTCCTATATGGACATTATGAAAGCAGGCGGCGGCATTGCAAAAAGTGTGGAGCTGACCAAAAAAGCCAGTGAGGACGAGTTGTTGAAGGTTGCTAATGAGCGAATAGATGAGTTGTTAAAACTAGGGATTACTAGTGTAGAAATCAAAAGCGGCTATGGTTTGGATAAAGATACTGAGTTAAAACAACTGCGGGTTATTAACAAACTAAAGGTACAAAACCGCATAAATATAGTCAGCACTTTTATGGGAGCGCATTCTATTCCAAAAGAATACAAGGGCAAAGACGGCGGTGGCTTAGAGTATATAAATTTCATTATTGAGGAAGTTTTGTCCTTAGTGAAGGAAGGAAATCTAGCTGAGTTTGTAGATATTTTTTGTGAGAAGGGGGTGTTTAGTGTTTTGGAGAGTGAGAAGTTGTTAGCGGCGGCAAAAGAGATGGGCTTTGGATTAAAAATTCATGCGGATGAGATTGTGAGTTTGGGAGGAAGTGAATTGGCTGTTAAAATGGGTTGCATCTCGGCTGACCATTTGCTTCATGTGAGTGAAAAAGGTATAGCAGATTTGGCAGGCAGCAACACCATTGCTACAATGCTTCCGCTTACAGCATTTTGTCTAGATGAGCCGTTTGCTCCTGTTCGCAAATTAATTGACAGCGGTGCGGCGGTGGCTCTTGCGACAGACTTTAACCCCGGCAGCTGCTTTTCATTCTCAATTCCGCTGCTTATTGCTCTATCTGTCCTAAAAATGAAGATGTCTATAAATGAGGTTATTACTGCACTTACCTTAAATGGTGCTTGTGCCATGGGCTTAGGTGACAAAACAGGAAGTATAGAAGTAGGCAAAAAAGCGGATATGGTAGTATTAAAGTTTGACAATGAAAACTTTTTAGCGTATCATACAGGCTGTGATGTAGTGGGGATGACAGTGTACAGTGCGCAGTGCATAGTGCATAGTTAAGGTGGTTTTTGCCGGTTATGTTGTTAAAAGCAAATTAAGAGAAATTCAATAATTGTGCACTGTAAATGATGAACTGTGCACTGGAGGAAAAATGTTAATTAATCTAAAAGTACAGGATTTTATCAAAGAGGTGGCATCAGATTCACCTGCGCCGGGCGGCGGAAGCGTGGCGGCGCTGTCGTGCAGTTTAGGAGCAGGTTTGATATCCATGCTTGCAAATCTGACTATAAATAAAAAAGGTTATGAAGAAGTAACCGACAAAATGAAAGAGATTGCCTTAATGTCATCTTCTGCCGCAGATTTGTTTTTGAAGGTAATTGACGCTGACACAAAGGCGTTTGAGGCTTTTATGGATACGCTTAAAATGCCCAAAGACACTGACGAGCAAAAGGCAGCAAGAAGCGCGGCGATTCAAGGTGCAAGCAAGGGGATTACACTTGTGCCGCTGCAGCTGGCAAAAGATGCGGCAACGCTTATTGATACTTGTGATTATGTTATTGAGGTCGGAAATAAAAACGCTGCAAGTGACGGAGCGGTGGCGCTGACTATGCTTAGAAGCGGTATTTTGGCTGCTATTTTTAATGTAAGGATTAATTTGGGCGGTATCAAGGATGAGGATTTTGTAAAAAAAGTTGCGGATGAGGTGAATGAAATTGAGAGAGCGGTTAAGGCCAGGGAAGAGGAGATTTTGTCAAAATTAGTATTGTATTAGAATTATATTTTGGGGTTGACCGGTTGGTTGTCAGCGAGGTACATTGTTGCGGGGAGGAATTTGATAAATTTCGGTGAAGCAGTCAATCCAAAATGCAGGGGTTTTGATTTATTGTCTGACCTTGCTGTTTAACACATTACGGCATATAACTTCTATCAACCGCACCGCTGATTGTCTAATCCTCAATACGGATTTCACTTAATATTTGTGTAATTTCATTTATAGATTTTAATGCATACTCTAAAGAAATAAATAATTTATCTTTTCTTGTTTTCTCTTTTTTGGCGTTATCTTTAAAAAACTCACAGGTTTCAAATTGTGTTTGTACTTTTTTGTGCTTAGAACAAGCGCAGGCGTTTGATCTTTCAAAGCCGTGGTTTTGAATTTTATAATACGCTGTGTAATAAGCACAATTTATACATTTTTGTAATTTCATAAAGTGCCTCCATACAAACATTATAGTTGACCAAAAGTTATGTGTCAAGTAAAATAATACCCAAAGTTATATAGTATTTACATGAAAATTTTTGGGGACATTTTTAAGGATTTAAGATTGCTAGAAGAAAAAAGTCAAAAAGATATGGCTAAAATTTTAAATGTGACACAGGCTGCAGTAAGCCATTGGGAGGCAGGGCGAAAAATTCCTGAAGTTCCCATGCTTATTACTATTGCTAAATATTTTAAAGTTTCAACGGATTATTTATTAGGTCTAGAGGATTAAGATGCAGAAAGTAATATTCTATGCTGCTTTTGTGCTTAGAACAAACGCCGGCATTTGATCTTTCAAAGCCGTGGTTTTGAATTTTATAATACGCTGTGTAATAAGCACAATTTATACATTTTTGTAATTTCATAAGTATTCTCCTACAAACATTATACTCGGGAATTTCCCAAGCGTCAAGTAAAATTCGGGAATTTCCCATATAATTTTCACATGAAAATTATTTTTTGTAAAATACTAAAGGAGCTAAGGTTAGAGAAGGGTCTTACGCAAAAACAACTTGGAAATAAATTCAATGTTAGTTTTTCAACAATAAGCGATTGGGAAACAAGGGGTTATGAGCCGAGCTATCAAATATTGGCAGAGCTTGCGCTGTTTTTTGAAGTAACTGTCGGGCAATTATTGGGTCTAGAAGAATTATGAAAATTTATGGGATACATTCGGCATAATGCAAGAAAATGAGTGAGATATTTTCAAAAAACTTAAAAGAATTTTCTTCGATATTAAAGCAATTACGGCTTTGTGAAAACCTTACGCAAAAACAGGTTGCAAGACATTTGGGTATTACCGCACAATCTTACCAAGCATATGAATCTGGTTTAGCTTTGCCTACGCTGACTAATTTTATAAAGCTGTGCGAATTTTTTGACATTACACCAAATGAGTTGTTGGATATCAATTAACATCAATGAGTGAGTTTTAAATCAGTTTTTACTGTTTTCGTTAAAAATTATCCAAAATGCTAAACTTATAAAATCAAAGTATTATTTAATGCCCCCTAATTTTGTTTGACTAGGGGGCGGCTTGTATTATATAATGACAGTTAGGCAAAAAATACGCTAATAATTATAAAGGAAAACAATCTAACATAAAAAAGCCGCCGTTGACGATTCACTCATTTTAGACTTGACTTTTTTGAGTTAGTTTAATTCAATTATAAAAGGAGAACATCTTATACTATGAAAAGACCTTATCAGCCGTCAAAACGGCAAAGAAACAAAGTTCACGGCTTTAGAGCCAGAATGAAAACAAAGGGCGGAAGAAATGTGTTGGCCAGAAGAAGGAGACGGGGCAGGAAGAATGTATCAGTAAGAAAATACGGAGCATAGGACAAGTTTATAGTTCACAGTGCGCAGTTAATGAGGGCTTGAGGCGGACATAGAAGGCGATTATAAAGTTAAATTGCGATTAACAATAATAACTGCGAAATTAAGTTTATTTGCTTTGTCTATAAATATGAACCTGTCATTAACTGTGAACTGAGAACTGCACTCTGAAAAAACTATGCTTAAAAAAAAAATCCGCCTGACCAAAAGAGGCTCGTTCAGCTATGTATACCGAAAAGGTAAAGGGACAAGCGCCAGAGGCATCAAGATGCTTTTTGTGCCGTCTAATGCTGTTAAAATCGGTTTTGCCGTTTCAAATAGAATCGGCAAAGCTGTGGTTAGGAATTTGGTCAAGAGAAGATTGAGAGCAATTTTGAGAGAAAATTTGCATTTAATCAAAGTCAAAGGGCAGATTGTTTTTGTGGCAAAAGAAGGAATTGAAACGATGGAGTACAGAGAGATTGAAAGTGAAGTGAAACGGCTAATCGGGCGCATTATGCATACTGCATAATTGACTTGTTTAGTTTATAAACAAGTCTAGTTTAGAACAATCGCGATTTGAAAAATTCTATTGAGAAAAAAACGACCGAACATATTTTTATATATTATCACGCTAAGGTGGCTATTTATAGCCCCCGTCTTGTTTTATAAATTCTGTATATCTCCGCTTCTTCCAAATGTGTGCAAATACTATCCCTCTTGCTCAAGCTATATGCTGGATGCCATCAAAAGAAGAGGTTTAATCGGTGTTTTGTTGGGAATATATAGAATAATGCGGTGCAACCCTTTTTCTAAGGGCGGATATGATCCGGTGAAAGGGAGAAAAAGGGAATATAAATGGCTTTATTAGTAATTTTGAATTTATAATTCTAAATTAAAAAAAACGGAGTACCATGTTAAACATTTTTACTGGCGCTATACCTGCGCTGTCAACTGCTATTACAACGCTATCAACTGCTCTTGCTCCTCCGACGGGGATGTGGTCAAGGCTTTTGATGTGGTTTTCCAGCTTTATACCAAGCTATGGCTGGATGATAATAGTTTTCACCATCATCTTAAAACTTATTATATCTCCTTTAGATTTTTATCAGCGATATAAAATGCGTAAAAATCAAGCCATTACCGAAAGTATTAAACCTGAGTTAGAAGCCTTAGAAAAAAGACACGGCGATGATAAAAGAGCTTTTCAGCAAGAGCAAATGGCCTTGCAAAAAAAGCACGGGTTCAGCCATTTTTCTGCGTGTCTTCCTATGATTTTGACAATGGTAATCTTCTTTACTCTTTTTGCAGGAATGCAAAATGTTACGCGCTTTCATGAGTTTTCTGAATATATGCAAATGCACGATGTTTATCAACATAGATTTTTAGAATTGACTGGGTTTGAATATTGGTTGTCGCCTGAAACGGGGCAGGACATTGACGATGAGGCGGCTTTTAACCGCTATATACAAGAGTGGTTTGCGGGTGGACATGATTGGGTGCTGAGAGGTGAGAATTTGACGCCTGTTCAAGTCAGAACAAGGGCATTGTTTGAAAGCAGTGGTTCACAATTTTCTAATGCGCGGGATGAAATTCTTTCAACAATAAACAGGGCAGGCGTTCTGACAGATATATTGTACGGCGTAGAGGCTCCTAGTCGATTGCCCGGTGCGCTTAGAGAGGGAGATAATAGGATTGTAGAAAGGTATCGTGACAGAGAAACAGGGGAGTACAGATATTATTTTAATTTGCAATTAATGCAAACGGTCAATAATAGAGACGGAGCGGATATAACATACTGGACAGATTTTGTTATATCGGCAGTCAATCAAAAGCTGGCGGCGCTTGACGGACACCCAAACAACCTGCCGTATGGTCTGCCGCCGATTATCACTTCATTTGCACATTTAATGCAGCAATACGGAGTTTTTGCCGCATCTACAGAAGCAAGAAATAATATAGCTGTGTTTCATCAGATTGCTTCAAATGCGGCTGCTTATAGGGTTATGATAGCATACGCTTATGGGATAGAAGGACTTTATATCAACGGAGTATATTTTGGTGAGCCTATAAGAACCAGTTTTTGGTGGATTAGAAATATCTGGGTAGCGGACACTCCTTGGACAAGACCGTTAGCGGATTATGAGTCGTTTAGAAACAGGGTAGGCGACAGATATATGGGCAGTACCCCTCCGCAAATGGAGGATGGATATCCTATGGGCAGTGCGCTTCACACAAGGCTTAGACAAGAGGTGTTTTATAATAGAATTACCAGCATGATTAGGGCGAATGAGGATTTATCTCGGCGCAACGGGTTTTTGCTGTTGGCTGTTTTGGCTATCGGGTTGAGTTTAGCGTCGCAATTTTTGATGAGAAAGCAGCAAAAGCAGAGCGGGCAAGTCCCCGGAGCGATGCCCGGAATGGGCGGAGGCTTGGGCGGAGCGGCAGGCGGCGGAATGATGATGAAGGTTATGCAGTTTATAATGCCGTTGATGATAGGTGTGTTTGCTTTAATTCAAAGCTCGGCGTTTGCGCTTTATATGATTACAAACTCATTGATGACAGTAGTAATAAACTTGATAGCGACTTTTATTGTCGGTAGGATTTTTGCAAGGAGAGATATAAGGGGTGACGGCGGTGCGGGCAGCGGCGGAGGCAGCAGAGGAAGGAACAGCGACGGAGTAGTCAGGCACGGAAGACCGGATCCGACACAGATAAACAGATAATTTTCGGTCTGCAGTACACTGTGTATTATTTGTAGTTATGGTGAAACCAAAAAGACATTATATAAATCATCATTAACTATGAACTGAGCACTGTGAACTGCACACTTATTTTATAAGGAGCAATACACGCAATGATTAGCATAGAATCAACGGCAAAATCCGTCAAAGCAGCGATTGAAGACGGATTAAAAAAACTGGACAAAACCATTGATGAAGTTGAGATTGAAATAATTACTCAGCCAGGCATCTTCAGAAAGGCAAAAGTTAAGATTACGGTTGAGGGAGCAACGCCTCCGCCGCCGCTTGTTAAGCCTGCAGCGTCAAAACCGATAACTGTATCAACGCCGCCAAAAAATGACCGTCCGAAAAATGACAAACCGACGGGCGCATTTAGTGACCGTCCGAATAAGCAGTCCGACAAGTTGCACCAAAACCAAAACGGACGGCAAAATGCTGCGCCTATAAAATCATCTCAAAACAACGGGCGGTCTGAGGTGACAGGACATACAAAACCGCAACAAGATTCTCTGCCAAAAAATGAACGCCACAACAGACATGAAAACAAACCTGTCCATCAAAACGGGCGGCAAAATCCTGCTCAGACAAAATTTCAATCCTCTAAAACCGATAGTCAATTTAGTCCGCCTAAAGAAAAAGAGTATAAAGAAATTACTGATGAGGCGGCAAAAACGGCGTCAAATTTTGCAGAAAAATTAGTCAAGTCCATCGACAGTGAGGCGGCAATATTAAGCCGTATTGACGGCGGCGGTTTGGCTGTCAAAATTAATTCAAACAACGGTGCTGTTATCGGTTATAAGGGTGAGACTTTAGATGCTATTGAATACTTAACCATGCTGTCTGTCAATAGGGGCGATGATTTTTATAAAATCAGTGTAGACTGCAACGAATACCGTATAAAACGACAAGAGATGCTTGTTTCAAAAGCAAAGCACTTGGCTGACAAGGCAATTAAAACAGGACGCAAAATCATTATGGAGCCTATGAGCAGCAATGCAAGAAAAATTATTCATTCTGCGCTCCAAGGCAACGATGCGGTTTTCACAAAATCAGAAGGCAACGACCCGCACAGGCATGTTGTCATTGTGCCAAAGAGGGGCAGAAATTAGTCTTTATTTTTAGTGGTATCTAAAACGAGTTGCAGACAATTCATTGCATATCAATCGGAGACAATTATTATGACAAATCAAAATACAAAAAATCTGATAAAAAACATACATTATTCAAAAACGCCTTATCATTGTGTCAAATTGGTATCAGAGATTCTTGATAAAAAAGGCTTTATCCGCTTAGAAGAAAAAGATGAGTGGGAAATCAAAACAGACGGGCAATACTATATAATAAGAGCGGATTCATCGCTTATTGCCTTTTCATTAAACGGTGTGCCTAAAGCATTTAATATTATCGCTCCGCATACTGACAGCTCTTGTTTAAAAATCAAATCCAATCCCGATATGACGGCAGGCGGGTTGCATAAACTCAATTGCGAGGTTTACGGCTCGCCCATTATGTCAAGTTGGCTGGACAGAAAATTAAAAATCGCAGGTCGTGCCTTTTATAAAGATAAAAAAGGTTTTTCTTCAAAGTTGATTGAGTCTGATTATAATGTTATTATTCCTAATATTGCTCTGCACCTAAACCGGGAGGTCAACAACGCATACAAATTTAATCCTCAAAAAGATTTACTCCCTGTTGCCGGATTAGGAAAAGGGGACATAAAGGACTTGGTCGGCGATGCTATAAGTTATGATTTATTTGTAATTGCAGATGAAGAAGGATATACTTTCGGAAGAGATAATGCGCTTTTTGCTGCACCCAGACTAGATGATTTATCGGGAGTTTTTGGTGCATTAGAAGGATTTATAGCATATCCTAAAGGACAAAGCGGGGCAGTAAATGTAATGGCATTATTTGATAATGAGGAGGTCGGATCTTTGACCAGACAAGGGGCGGCGTCTACATTTTTATTTGATGCTTTGACCAGAATTGTTTTAAGTCAAGGCGGAGGGCAAGAAGACTTTAGGCGGGTATTGGCAAGGTCGTTTTTGTTATCGCTTGACGGCGCTCATGCTACGCACCCAAATCATCCTGAGTTGTCTGACCCTACTACCAGTACAGAATTGGGCGGCGGAGTGGCGATAAAGCATCACGCAAACTATCATTATACAACTGACGCAATAAGTACGGCATATATAAAAGATTTATTTAATGCGGCAGGAGTCAAGCATCAGGATATGCATGTGAGAAGTGACTTGAGAGCAGGTGGGACATTGGGCAGTGTGAGCAGCGGTCGTGTGAGTATCATGGCGGCGGATATCGGCTTGCCGCAACTTGCCATGCATTCGGCGGTTGAGGTTGCGTGTTGTGCGGATTTTGATGAGGTAATAGGCAGTGCAAAAACATTTTATAAAAATTTTAGATTAGATTAAAATTCGGATGGTTTCTTTGCATTTAGATGTCATTGGGGAAGTCCTTATTGTCATGATGATAGTTTGGAATTCTGACATTTTAGAAGTTTTATAGTTGTCATGCTGACGGCTTGTTAGTGAAGTTTAAGAGATATATTTGTCATGATGATATTTTGTTTCTTAACATTCTAAAATTTAATTGCCATGCTGGTAATTTAGTTTTATGTCATTTTGTTGCTTACGCACTAAAATTAGGTGCAAAGAGATTTATCCTATAAATATATTACATATTATATTATAAGGAGAAATTTTTATCTATGTTAGCAATAAACATTATTTTTGCAGGGTTTGTTTTGAGCCTGAACGGTTTTAGCTTGATTGAAAAAGCTAGGATTGACCAAAAGGTAAAGGGCGCTATCAATTTGGTAGTGGGCATTTTGATTGCCGTTAATGCTGTTATTCAAACAATTTTGGCAGCCGGGATGACACAATACCCTTATTCAGATTCGCAGATGATGCATTTTGGCTTTGCGGCGGCGATGTGGCTTTTTGCCATCAATTATTTGATATTGGCTTTTCATATTTTCTTCAAGGCAGAAAGCTATAAGGCGTTTGGATTGTTCAGCGCTTTTGCCGTTATTGTGTCGTTGATTTTTGCCATAGAAACTATTGTTGCCAGAGGCGGCTGGCTGTTTATTTATTTATGGTTTATGTGGGCGGTGTTGTGGCTGCAAAGTTTTTTAGCCATGATGCTTGAAATTAAATGGGCGGCTAAATTATCTGTGCCAATTTTAATTATAAACGGGGTGTTGTCTACATTTTTACCGGGAATGCTGATGGTGCTTGGAGTATTTTAGTTTATTAATTAATATATAAAAAAGAGCCGTTTTATTTTCGGCTCCTTTTTATATTATTTTGATATTACCTTTTCAAGTGCCGATAAATCATTACTCTTTCACCACCCATCAAAGGCAACTCTATTCCTGGATTTTGCAACAAAATCAACTCAGGTGTTGTCCTCATTGCTTTTGCTATGTCCCACAGTGATTCATCCCGTCTTGCTATATGAAGTGATATTGCACTTTGAGGAATAACTGCATCCTCTCCAATCTCTAATTCACTTATCATCCGCACATTTTCGCCGTCGCTGCTAAGCACACTCACCAATACCTCCGCCCTTATATCAATCTCATTGCCCCTTCTCAATTTTGCCGTTATCTCATATACCTGTCCGCCGCTGAACACGATATCACCGCTCATATGCTCCATAGTAGTGATTGAAAACGGCAGTTCTATATCAGCAGAATTTTTTCCTTCGGTTTCAGCTGAAAAATAAATTATCGATGCCGTAACCGTTCCCTCAATCACCAGCTTGTCATCCAATATATATGTATTAGCCAAATTCAATCTGTCGCTTGCAACCGCAATCACCCGTTCTGCCAAAGGCATTTCATTATTTAAGGTAATCGATCCTTCTACTCTTTCAAAAACAGACCGCATATTTTTAGTTTTTACAACATCAAATGTGCTTGTTGTAATACTTAATTCATTCATTATAGAGAATGCATCCGTTGCCATTTTTATTTCTTCTTCTATATAACCGGCGGCACTTAGCATAAGCTCAAACTCCAAACTGACCGCACTGTCCTCTCCGTCTGTCAATAATGCAACTTCAGCTTTAGTCAAGACTCCGTTTGCAGATACAAAACTATTCAAAATACATCCTTCCGCCGCTATTTCTTGAGAGAAATTTGTTATTGCCCTATGAGGAATTATGTCATTTTCATGCTCAGTTAATATATTTGAAACAATTTCGCCTTCTATTGAAATATTGCCGTCACCGCCTTGCACTTTTAGTATAAAAACTCTGCTTTCTGCTTGTAATATTCTGGTTCCTGTTGCCTTAATCTCATTAGATAAAACAACGGTTTCGTTTGCCGTTGCCGCCAGCTTAAAGACAGAGACGGTGTCCTCTCTGATAAAAATATCCTCTCCTACATCCGATAAATATTTGAGCCGGGAATTAATATTATCAAATAAATCAACTTCTAATACGGCTGCCAGTTTTATTTCGTCGTGAGAGATGCTTATTATCTCCGTGTCCAAAATTTTAGAAAAAATGTCGGGTTTAGAGTTAGAAATAGCGTCAGAGGTGATTTTATCGCTGAATTCTGTAATAGTTTCAAGTGAGTGCGTAACGCCCCCTGTATCTAAAAACAGCACTCTAAAGTGGATATTACCGCTATAGCGTGCTTCGCCTGTCAATACATCAGACAGATTGATAGAACTTTGCGCTGAATAAGACAAAACCTTTGCGATGGCTATGCCTGCGGGGGGGAGCAAACGAGTCTCTATCGCCGCCTGCGATGAGCAAAGCCTTTTTCTGTGGTCAAAGGTTGCCACATTGAATATGGGTTCGTTAGTCATTTAGTGCCTCCTAGTTTTTCATGGGAAAATACGGATTTTATTTTTTGTTTATATATTTTATAGACAAGTAGCCAAAAATATGACAAAAAGTTTTTGTGCGCGTTGAGAGGGATTAGAATCATAATATACAAACCGCCTAGTATTCAATAAGTTGTCATGAAAAACTCCGCAATATCAAACTCCACAATTTGTACATTTTTTAATTTTTTATAAACTCAAAATATATTGCTTGCTAATCATTTTTTTATATGCTATAATAATCAAAACAAAATCTTTAAGGAGTTAAATAATATGACAAGAGATCAAATTCAGGACAAACATAAATGGGCGCTAGAACATATTTTTTCAAGCGATGAGGCGTGGGAGACAGAATTTAACGGTATAAAATCTGAGTATAAAGCAATCGGCACATTCAAAGGCAGGCTAAGCCAAAAAACTATCCTTTTAGAAACGCTGAAATTATCTGACAAAATCGGTAAAACTCTATTAAAATTATATGCTTATGCCCATATGAAAAAAGACCAAGATTCAAGCATTGATACTTATGTTTCTATGCAGGACCGCATAATGAGTTTGTATGCCGCTTTCAGCGCTGAAAGCTCTTATATTAGCTCTGAATTGGCGGACTTAGATGAAAAATATTTAGACGGGATAATCTCAGATTCTGATTTTTCTGACTATGACTATGACATAAAAGAAATATTACGCACAAAAAAACATATATTGTCCGACAAAGAAGAAAAAATTCTCTCTCAAGGCTCTGTCGCTATGCGAGGCACAAACAGTGCATTCACCATGCTAAACAATCTTGACCTGCCTCTTCCTACACTCAAAATAAACGGTCAAAAAGAAAAACTCACTTTCGGAAAATACTCATATTATCTTATAAGCGGTGATGCTAAAACCCGAAAAACAGTATTCAAAGGTATGTACGATGCATATAAGTCATTTATTAATACCTATGCTTCTTTGTACGGCGGCTCTGTTAAATCAGACAACTTTTATGCGACTGTTCGCGGCTTTGACAGTGCATTAGAGCAAGCCTTGCACAAAAACGACATCCCTAAAATCGTATACAACAACCTATTGAAAGCAGTCAAAAAAGCATTGCCGATTATGCATGACTATATGGCTTTAAGAAAAAAAGTTTTGGGACTGTCCAGCATGGGGATGTATGATTTGCACACCCCTATTGTTGAAGGCATGAATATGGAGTTAGAATATGAAGATGCTTATGAATTGTGCAAAAAAGGACTGTCAGCCATGGGGGCAGAGTACGCGGGTCTATTGGACAAAGCAAGGGACGACAGATGGATTGATGTATTTGAGACTAAGGGCAAAAGAGGCGGCGCGTATGCTTTTGGAGTATATGGGGTACATCCGTATATTATGCTTAATTATTCTAAAACTCTTAATGATGTTTTTACTGTTGCGCATGAATTAGGGCACGCTATGCACAGCTATTATTCTGCCGATAATCAACCGTTTGCAAAAGAGAATTATACTATTTTTGTCGCTGAAGTGGCTTCTACTGTTAATGAAGTGTTATTGTTAAAACACATGATTAAAGAAGCAAAGACTAAGTCAGAAAAGGCATATTTATTAAATCATTATCTTGATATGTTCAGAACTACGCTGTTTAGGCAAAGTATGTTTGCCGAATTTGAGATGATGACGCATGATATGGATAAGGCGGGACAGCCGTTGACGGTCGGAAGTTTGTGCGACACCTATATGAAGCTTAATAAAATGTATTATGGCAAATCAGTCAAGCACAATGACGAGATTAAGTATGAATGGGCAAGGATTCCGCATTTTTATAATGCGTTTTATGTTTATCAATATGCCACGGGCTTGACTGCGGCGGTTAACATTGCCAAGAGGATATTAGAAGAAGACGGATTTAGTGAAGTATATAAAGATAAGTTTTTAAAAGCGGGCGGACATAAGGGTGCGTATGAAATACTAAAGGATGCCGGCATTGATTTAGGGAAAACGGACAGCTATGAAATTGCAATGGGTGAATTTGCAGATACACTTGAGGAACTGAAGAAGTTATTATAAAAAAGGCAAAGCAAAATTATTGAATACAAGATTTGTATTTTTCTTAGAGGAGCCGCATGATAGACACACACGCACATTTGCAAGATAAACGCTTAGATGAAAAACAAATTATTGCTAATATGAAAAGCGACGGATTAGAAAAGATAATATGTGTAGGATTTGATTTAGATACAAGCGAGAAAGGAATTAAGATTGCAGATAAAAGTGAGAATGTTTTTGCAACTGCGGGTATTCACCCTAACAGTGCCGGCGATGCAAAGGATAGTGATTTAGAGAGGATTTTTGAACTGTCTAAGAATAAGAAAGTAGTGGCGGTTGGCGAGATTGGCTTAGATTATTATCATAAGTTTTGTGATTCAGATACGCAAAAGCGGTTTTTATTAAAGCAATTGGATATAGTAGAAGCGGCTGGTTTACCTGTTATTTTTCATTTAAGAGATGCATATTCAGATATGCAGCAAATTATCAAGCAAAACTTGCATAAAATAAAAAACGGGGCGGTAATGCACTGCTTTAGCGGAAGTATAGAGACGGCAAAATTTTATACGGACTTAGGTTATTATATCTCTTTTGGCGGAGCGATTACTTTTAAAAATGCTAAGTATGATGAAATTATCAAAAGCATTCCGCTAGATAAGTTATTGGTTGAAACCGATTGTCCTTATTTGACGCCGGAACCGTTTAGAGGAAAGGTGAATGAGCCAAAGAATATCAAGTTTGTGTTGGATAAAATTGCAAGTGTATTGGGGATGAGTTTTGAGGTTGTTGAGAGGTTGACAAGCGAGAATGCAAAAAAATTGTTTGTTTTGTCATAACTCATTAATACGGTAGGAAAGGAGAGAGTCATGAATATTTACACCTACAAAATAGGTGATAACCTATATATAAATCTTACTAATAAATGCAGTGCGGCCTGCTCTTTTTGTGTGCGGAACAACGGAGATATTTTTGGGCATAAATTGTGGCTGGATAATGAACCGTCTGTTTCTCAAATAATTAAAGAAATTAAAATTCACACTAAACTGTCAAAAATAAAAGAGATAGTCTTTTGTGGATTTGGAGAGCCTACTTATAGGATTGAAAGCATCCTAGAGGCGGCGGCTTTCATAAAAACTTTGCAAATTCCTGTTAGACTGGACACAAACGGGCATGGCAATCTGATTAATCAAAAGGATATTACTAAAGACCTAAAAGGCTTGATTGACACCGTCTCAATTTCACTAAATGCGCCAAATAAAGCAAAATATAATGAATTGGTCAAATCTATATTTGACAATGCGTATGAGGGTATGCTAGAATTTAGCAAAAGTTGTGTCGGATTGGGATTGAAGGTTGCGTTGACGGTGGTGGATGTGCTTAGTGAAGAAGAGGCAGGTGAGTGTGAGAGGATTGCGAAAGAGATGGGCGCTGAGTTTAGGGTGAGGGGAGTTATTTGACATATTTATTCTCTTTGAAACATTCTGAAAAAATTATATTTAAAATTTACAAAAAAGGAAACATAAAAAATGAAAATCGACAAAAAATTAGACACCTATGCCCAGCTTATAATAAAGCAAGGCATAAACTTAGAGAAGGGCGAGATGGTTGCCCTAAGCGCAGATGTAGAGTCAGCCGACTTAGTTGAGGCTGTTGTAGAGGCGGCTTATAAAGCAGGCGCAAAAAAAGTTACTATATTTTGGAGCCACGCCAAAATAGGCAAAATGGCATACCAATACCAATCTGATGAGGATTTGACAGACATTCCTGATTGGGTTGTTGCGTCAAGAGATTATGTGGTGGACAACAATGCACCGCTTATCAACATAATATCAGAGCGTCCTGATCTTTTGTCTGATGTAGACCCTAACAAAATCAAAATAGCCACCATCGCGGCAAGCAACGCCATGAAAAAATTGCGTGAAGCCACCGGTTCTGACAAACTAAGATGGTGTCTTGCAGCTTATCCAAACGAGGAGTGGGCTGAAAAGGTTTTTCCTAAATTAAAAGGTGAGGCGGCTGTCGCTAAGTTGTGGGAATATATCCATAAAACTGTCAGATTAGATAAAAAGGATGCTTTGGCAGAATGGAAGACACATGCAAGCAATCTTGCTAAAAGGGCAAAAGTTTTAAACGATGCCAACATAAAATCTATCAGAATGAAAAACTCTTTAGGTACTGATATTACTATGGATATGCCAAAGGGTTATGAGTTTACCGGTGCGGCAAAGGCGTGTCATTACGGACGGGATTTTACGGCGAATCTGCCTACTGAAGAGGTTTTTGCCTCGCCTGATTATAGGACGGCAAACGGCAAAGTTGTAGGAGCGTTGCCGCTTGTGAGAAGAGGAGCCATTATAAACGATTTTTGGATGCAGTTTAAGGACGGGAAGTGCGTTGACTTTGGGGCAAAAGAGGGTTATGAAACGCTGAAAGGGATAATTGAGACGGATGAAGGGTCAGGATATTTAGGTGAGATTGCACTTGTCGGGTTTAATTCGCCCATTCAAAACTTAAAAACACTTTTTTATAATACTTTATTTGATGAAAATGCGTCTTGTCATTTGGCTATCGGGCGCGGATTTAGCGGTTGCATAAAAGGCGGCACAAAGATGACAAAAGAGGAGCTTAAAGAAATAGGCTTAAATGACTCAATAGAGCATGTGGATTTTATGATCGGCACGCCTGATTTATCAGTGATAGCTACTACGCATAACGGAAAAGAGATGGTTATATTCAAAAACGGAGACTGGGTGTTTTAATTGTAATTTTCCTTGTGGAATCATATGATATTGAGGGAGGTGTTACTAATAAGTGAAGACTATTAAGTTTGCGGATTTGTTTTGTGGTATTGGCGGAATGAGGATTGGTTTTGAAAATGCTCTAAATTACAAAGGATATTTAGGAGAGGTTGTTTTCTCTTCCGAAATTAAATCACACGCTCGCAAAGCCTATTTTCACAATTTTTGTACGGATGAAATGTTTGGAGATATAACTAAAGTAGATGAGCATTCAATTCCTGATTTTGATGTGCTTTTGGCAGGTTTTCCTTGTCAAGCATTTTCTAGTGCTGGCAAGAGGTTAGGTTTTAATGATATAAGAGGAACACTATTTTTTGATATTGTCCGAATACTAAAAGCTAAAAAACCGAGAGCATTATTGCTTGAAAATGTTGAGGGTCTACTTACTCACGAAAATGGTAAAACTCTGCACACAATGATTACAGTATTAAGAGAGCTTGATTACACAGTTAGCTATAAAATTTTGGATGGAAAAGATTTTGGGCTGGCACAATCAAGAAAAAGAATATACATTTGTGGCGTAAAAAATGCTGAGATGGTTTCTTTTGAAAGAGTTGCTGAAACTATTGAGTCTAATTTGTCATCCATAATAGATTATAGTGTTTTGGCGGTTGATAGTAATTTTACTCAAAAATTGTTTGCTCACTTTGATATATGTGATGTAATAGGTAAACAGATAAAAGATAAACGGGGTGGAGCTAACAATATTCACAGTTGGGATTTTGCCCTAAAAGGTGAAGTATCTAAAGAGCAAAAGGAGTTGCTAGGATTGCTTTTAAGACAAAGACGCAACAAAAAATGGGCTGATATTGTTGGGATAGATTGGATGGACGGTATGCCATTAACAATAGATATGATTAAAATGTTTTATAATCATGGTGATTTGCAGGATATGCTTAATGATTTGGTAGAGAAAAACTATTTGGTGCTTGAGTATCCTAAGAAAAAAGTAGGAAATCGCCGTGAGTATGATACGGCTTTATCAAAAGGGTATAATATTATAACTGGCAAGTTGTCGTTTGAGTATAATAAAATTTTAGATCCAAATGGGATTGCACCTACTATAGTTGCTACTGATGTTATGAAGTTAGGTGTTCCAATAAAAAATGGCATTAGGCCGTTGACTGTTAGAGAAGGGTTGAGGCTTTTTGGGTTTCCAGAAAGCTATAAATTAGATTTTTTAGAAAAAGGTAAGGCATTTGATTTGTTGGGCAATACGGTATGTGTTCCTGTTGTAGAAAAATTGTCTAAGAAACTAATAGAAGTCATTGAGCAAAAAGATACAGAAGATAAAGGAGCATTACACAGTGAAACTAAAGTCATTAGAAGAGTTGTATAATAAAGCGATAAAGGATATTCAAGACCAAAAAGGAGTTATACAAATTACTATAGGTGGAATACCTAAAATAAGCAAATCTAACGATATAATTGGGAATTGTGTGCAAGAATGGATACCACAATGGTTAGAGGACAATGGCATTTTACTGTATAGCAATGAAAAATCTCAAAGTTTTCCTGATTTTACAGCTGATATAAGTGGTAAAAAATACGATATGGAAGTTAAGTGCTGGAATTATGCTAATGCTCCAGCTTTTGATATAGCAAATTTTGATGGTTTTTATCGTGAAATTTATACACAGCCGAATAAATTGTATGCAAAATATCTAATTTTTGGCTACATACCAATAAAACATGGCTTCAAAATAGAGAATATATATCTAAAAAATTTATGGGAAATAACATCTAGGTCAAGGCAATATCCTATAGGTCTGCAGGTTAAGCAAGGGCGACCATATGCCATACGACCATATCCTTTTCACAATAAACCCGATGAGAGTTTTTCAGACATTCAAGATTTTGTGAAAGCAATTTATGAAACAAGAAAAATGTTTGCTTTTGATGATATGATAAATCCTAAAGAGTGGTATGATAAGGTCATAGCAAGGCTTGTGGTTGAGCGTTAAAAAATTTATGTCAAACACACTATACAGAAAATACCGACCTAAAGCATTTAGTTCGGTCATAGGGCAAAGCCATATTACTACTACTCTGATTAATCAAATACAATCGGGGAGGCTTTCTCATGCATATTTATTTTCTGGCAGCCGCGGGACGGGCAAAACTACACTGGCAAGGATTTTTTCAAGAGCGATAAATTGTGAGGATAAAAAGAAGTTTCCATGTGAAAAATGTGTGGTGTGCAAGTCTAACAAAGAAAGTTCTTTAGACATAATTGAAATTGATGCGGCGTCAAACAACGGGGTGGATGATGCCAGGGAATTGCGTGAAAAAATCAAGTATCCGCCCATTCACGGCAAATACAAGGTTTATATCATTGACGAGGTACACTCACTAAGCGGTGCGGCATTTAATGCTTTATTAAAAACTTTAGAAGAGCCTCCCCCTCATGCGGTGCTTGTTTTAGCTACCACTGAGCCTCATAGATTGCCTGCTACTATTTTATCAAGATGCCTCAAATTTGATTTTAAGCTGGTTGGAATGCTTCAGATTGCTGAATTATTAAAATTAATTTATAAGAATGAAAAAAAGGAGTTTGAGGACGAAGCGGTGCTGGCGATTGCGGCGGCTGCGGAGGGCAGTGTAAGGGATGCGCTTAGTATTGCTGATATGGCGATGGGCGTGAGTACAGGCAAGTTGACGCTTAAAGATATTGGAGCGATTTTAGGTAATTCTTTAACGGCAAGCATAGATTTGATGGATTTTATTAATATCGGGGATTATAAGAAGACGATAGAGCTGGTTAATAAATTGGTGTCGGACGGCAAAAGCGTAGGGGCGATAGCAAGGGAATTAGCGCATTTGGCGCGGGATTTAATGGTGGCAAAGACTGCGCCGAATGTGTTGCAGTCTACTAACGAGACTAAAGAGAGGCTGATTAAAAAGGCAGAGAATTATTCTGTCACGGGCTTGGCGGCTTTGATTAATTTATTTAGTGAGGTTGAAGGGAGCATAAAATATGCACCTAGTCCCAAGATTGCGCTAGAGGCAGCAGTGATTAGGGCTATAAAACTGTATTCATTGGATATTAATGCGTTGGATGAGAGAATTTTGCGACTGGAGAGAGGAGTTAATAATTCACAGCCTATGGTTGACAGTGTGCGAGTTGGGATAAAAAAAGAGGAAAGCAGCATGGCAGCCGATACGGTCTCTCGCCCGAATACGGCAGTTACGCCGATCGTCAGCCGCCAAATACCGATTACATCTTCAAAACTATGGGGGAAAATTCTCACTTTTTTTAGAAAAAATGCTGCTCCCTCAATGTTTCAAATTGTAGGCAGGCACGACCCAAGCAAACTTAAACTAGATAAAAACATCCTAATCATTCAAGCTTCAAGAGCGGATTATTTGGGATTTTGCACAGATGAGATGCTGGAGCTGTTGAAACGGGCATTATTAAATGAAGGGTTAGAGTATAAAATAATAATAGAAAAAGATATCGGAGATATAGATTTAGAAAGAGAGATAATAGGACTATATGAGGAGTTTGGGAAGGGAAAGGTTAAAGTAGAAAAATAAAGATATACTATAAAAGACATATACCGTGAACTAAACTCAAAAGGAGATATAATTTATGTTCAAAGGCGGCGGCATGAATATGCAGGCTATGATGAAGCAGGCAAAAAAATTAGAAGAGGATATGAAAAAGGCTCAAGAAGAGCTTGAAGAAACCGAGATTGAGGCAGAAGCTCCCGGGGGGCTGGTGTCTGTTGTTATGAACGGAAAAAAGCGGTTATTGCAGGTTAAAATCAAGCCTGAGGCAGTTGATCCGGATGACCTTGAGATGCTGGAAGATTTAATTTTGGCAGCTTATAATATTGCGCATGATGATGCCGAGGAGTTGGAAAAAGAGATTTTGCCGCAAGGAATGGGAGGGTTGTTTTAAGTAAAAAGTTAAAGACTATCGAGTGAAATATTATATCTTATGTATATTTACTAATGACTGCTTTACCAAGACTGCGTTGCCTTTTGCTTTTTACTTCATAATTTATTATGCGTCATCCTGATTCAATAGAAAAACTTGTTCACAAATTTTCTTTGCTACCCGGTGTCGGAAAAAAAACGGCGGCGAGGTACGCTTATTTTATTATTGAAAATGACAGATTTTTTAGTGAGGATTTTTGTGAAAAAATCATGGAAGTGAAGGATAAGGTCAGGTTATGCGAAATTTGTTTTGCTTTGTCCGAAGATGAAAATTGCAATATTTGTAAACTGCGCGGGCATGAGGAGATTTGTGTAGTGGCGTACCCTAAAGATGTTGCGGTTTTAGAAAAAGCGGGATATAAAGGGGTTTACCATGTTCTGGGGGGCAGTTTGTCGCCGATAGATGGTCGAGGAGCGGATGATTTGAGGATTAAGGAGCTGTTGAATAGATTAAATGACGGCACAAAAGAAATCATAATGGCACTAAATCCCGACATAGAGGGTGAGGCTACGGCATTATATTTAGCTAAACTGATAAAGCCATTTGATATAAAAGTATCAAGGCTTGCAACAGGTATATCAATGGGCAGTGATATTGAGTATGCCGATGAAATAACTCTCTCAAGAGCGATAGCGCAAAGGACAAGTCTTTGATTAATTAATAAGGCTTAAAAAACAACTAAAAAATCAAGGCGGTGTATTTTTTATGCTATATGAAAAGTTGTTTTATTAAGATTGTCGGGATACCAAAAAAGCCGAGCCTCAAGCGAGGGGAGTTTGCGAAGCAAACCTTTTTTATAGCATAAGAGAAGTCATATGAGTGAATTGAATAAACTGGCTCAAAAAAGCCGAAAAGAAAAATCGTAGGGTTAGAATTTTGTCCCTACGATTTTTTAATTTTGAAATACGATAATAATCACATTAAATTTAAGGGGGTCGTGAAGAGTAAAATATGAACCCGTAGGGGCGAGACCGCCTTTGGTCGTCCGAAAGATGCGATTATGCCGGAATACAAGCGACCGACCCTCGCCCCTATGGGTTCATAATAATTCAAATCACGAACATTTAACACCCTCATATTTAAATCGTCAACACTTTATTGCTTTATCTTCAGTCTCTATAGGCAATATTTATTCTGTTCTCAGCGCTACAACAGGGTCCTTTCTTGATGCGCTTCTTGACGGGATTATTCCTGCCAGTACAGTCAAGAATACACTTATACCTACCATTAAAAGCGCAAAGAACCACGGGAAGCTGGCGATGACAAGACCGGGTTGGAAATAACCTACTATTAAATTAATTAAACCGGACAATAAATAGGTTATTACTATACCAATTGTCCCTGCCACAAAACCGATTATACCTGTTTCTGCATTAAACAGATACGCCACATCTATTTTTCTGCCGCCCAAGCTTCTGATGACGCCAATCTCTTTTGTCCTTTCAACGACAGACACATAAGTAATAATGCCTATCATTACGGTGGATACCAATAGACTTAATGATAAAAAGCTAATGAGCGCTATTGTTATCATATCTACTAATTGAGTGAGCATATTTATCATAAGTCCTAAGAAATCAGTGTAAGATATGGGTTGTCTATAATCATAGGCTATCATCGCTTGTTCACCGTTGGGGCGCACAAAATGTATATAGCCTTCATAATGATTCCAAGCGTCCAAATGCTCTCTGACTATGATGGTGTTTGCAAAAGTAGTAGAATACAATGAGATAAAGTTTGCCATAGGAATACCGCTGTCGTTTTGACCTGATAATTCCCGCAAAGTAAGCGTACTCCCTGCAAACATTCCGCCCATACCGGGAGGAATCATATTTGCAAACATTCCTGCCATTGCCGCAAAAGGGTTGGCAGAGCCTACTGCTGCCAGATTTGTGCGTGTTGTAGGGGGAAGTATCGTAACATTTCCATTGTTGTCCAATACAATATTTCCGTTTGTATCGCGCAGTACATGATAAGGGAAAACATATTCAAATTCAAAATAAATGCCTTCAACAGTTGTGCGGATTATTTCGTCGCCGATAAGGTCATAAAGCCGTGTTGTTCCCAATAAGAATTGTATTTCAGCAGGAAGCACCATATCCAAAGGAATGCCTACTCCCGCCGGCAAACCAATCATTACTCCAAGCATTAGCGCCAGATTGTTTACTTGTTCTTGGGTCATTCCGCCTTGTCTATGATTGGCGTTTATCAGACTCGTAATAGCATTATTATCAGCATTTTGAAGTATTTGCACAATAGGAGACGGGTTTTCATATTCTTGTTGCATGACAAAATCTCTTAATGCGGCATTATAGAAAAATCCGCTTGAAAGACTGCCGAAGCTAAGGTCCTCATTCGGCTCTAAAATTCCGACTACTCTAAGAGGAAGACCTGTGCCGCCGTTTTCTATTGTTTGCCTTAATACAGGGTCTAATGCATTATAATTAGCTAAGTGTCTGATTTGCGCTTGCCCGTCTAAGATAGGACGCCCGTTTTCATCGTTTCCTAATTCACCTTGAGTGTGCGTTCTGAAAACCGTAGCAGACGGATAAAACATAAATTCTAAATGTCCGCCCGCACCGTCATTAAGATGGTCAAAATACACGCCGTCATCACCCAAATCAGTAAAACTAAAATGATGCCTGCGGTTGCCGTAAGGCGGAGCATAAGGGTCTCTGAAGTGATTCATGTTGTCTTCATGGTGATAAGTTGCTTCTATTACCATGTTCATAAATTCGTTTTGACTAAATATCCCTGTTTGCGCTAAAAACAAATCTGACAGCCTGGTTCCTCTTTGCACTATAATCATAACCTCGTCCTTTTCTGTGGCAAAACGACCTGCTATCATGTCGTATTGATTAAGCACAAAATCCTCGTTTTGAGGCAGCGGGCTGAAAGGATTTTCTAGGCTTGCTATAAATGGTGCAAAATCATCAAAGGCCGAAGCGTCTAATATGGCTGAATAAATTGCCCTGATACTTGCCAGGCTTTGCAATAACGGCTGTCCGTCAGTATAGTGATTTTGGGCGGGCGTAAAATTTGCAAAGATGTTGTTAGTAAAATTAAGCCCGAACCCTAGCATAACCTCGGCTAAAATATCAGGGTTTTCTCTTGCAAAATACAGGATATAGTCAATATAATCCTGCGTAATCTCGTTCTCAACAAATATATCCTCTACATCATCCATGCGCCGTATTAGACTGGCAACCGTATCGTTTACATTTATAGCAGTCCTGCCTCCTTGCCAATTCATTTCAAAATTCCTGACGCTTACGCCCTGCTCTTGCATAAGAGCGTTTAGGTTAAAACCCGTTTCAGCTATTGTGATCGGATTGCCAGACAGCATATCCTCTTGCATATTTTGTATAAAGCCCGTTATGCCCCACGATACGCTTAGCACCACGCTTATGCCGATTATGCCTATACTGCCCGCTATTGCCACCATTATGGTACGGGCTTTTTTGGTGAACAGGTTTGAAAGAGACAGGCGAAAGGCGGTGAAAAAGGACATTTTGGCTTTTTCTTTGGCGGCGGTGGTTTTGGCTTGTTCATGGTATGCAGAGGGGAGGGGTGCGGTAGAAATTTGATCTGCAGAGTCGGCGGTTGCAGGCTGCCCGTTGTCGCTATGAGTTGCGGTATCTTGAATGAGAACTTTGTTTGCCCCCGCGATTTCCGCTTCACTCATAGGATTACTGTCACTTACCAGCAATCCGTCTAACAACCTAATAATTCTTGTTGAATATTCTGCAGCCAACTCCTGATTATGCGTGACCATAATTACCAATCTTTCTTTGGAAATTTCCTGAATCAAGTCCATTATTTGCTTTGAGGTTTCTGTATCCAAAGCCCCTGTCGGTTCATCGGCAAGCAAAATTTCAGGGTCATTGACTAAAGCCCTTGCAATAGCCACTCTTTGACATTGCCCCCCGGACAACTGATTGGGACGCTTGTGTGTTTGGTCGGCAAGACCTACTTTGGCAAGCGCTATTTTTGCTTTTTCGCGACGGGTTGCTTTATCTATACCTGCAATCGTCAAGGCAAGCTCTACATTTGACAGAACCGTTTGATGAGGTATCAAATTATAGCTTTGAAAAACAAAGCCTATGCGGTGGTTGCGGTATACATCCCAGTCTCTGCTTTTAAAGTCTTTAGTAGAGCGGTCGTTTATGATTAAATCGCCGTCTGTCAGCCGGTCCAAACCGCCTATGATGTTTAACATGGTAGTTTTTCCGCAGCCGCTGGGACCTAAGATGGACACGAATTCAGAGGTGCGAAAATCTATGGACACGCCTTTTAGAGCATGAACAGTCATAGACGAGGTTGGATAATCTTTTTTAATGTCTATAAGTTTTAACATTTTTTCTCCTGTTGCTTTTTTAAAAAGCAACCAAAAATCATTCATTAATATTTCTTAAACAATGCTCAAAACTTGTACGGATGTTTGCAAATAGGATAAAAATCTCTTTTAAAACATTTGTTAAATCCATCCATGCAGGTTCTAGATATAGTATAACCATATTTTGTATAGTCTGTCAAACTACCTTACTACTTCAAATGACACCAATTTTATACCGTGTGAAATATGGTCGTTTTTGGTTGTTTCACTGCATAATGCCGTAGACAAGTATTTTTTGCTGTTGTCAGAGAAAAGCGTAACCACATTATAATCATCATTGCCGCTTTCTAAAATCAATTTCAATGCCCCTAAAAAGTTTGCTCCTGATGAAATTCCTACTCCTAAGCCCAATCCCGCAGACAATTTTTGTGCCATACAAATACTGTCTCCGTCATCTACCGCTACAATGCTGTCAAGCTCATTAAGTCTTACGATAGACGGAATAAATTCGTCAGAAATACCTTCAATTCTATGCGATCCGATTTTATGTCCGGTAGATAAAGTGGGAGATGAAGCAGGCTCTAGAGGATGGCACTTTATACCTTGCCGCCTAAAATATTTAGAAAGACCCATCACAGTTCCGCCGGTGCCGACACCTGCCACAACGGCATCAAGTCTGTTTCCGAATTCTTTCATTTGTCTGTCAATTTCAAAAGCGGTAGCGGCAAAATGTGCGTCAGTATTATCCTCGTTATCAAATTGTAACGGGCAAAATACATTGTCGTTTTTACTAAATTCCGCAGCCACTTTCAGTGCCCCTTTAAACCCTCCGTCAGCTTTTGATACCAACCTTAATTCTGCCCCGTACAGGCGCATAAGGTCTTGCCGCTCTTTTGAAAGCCAATCGGGCATATAGATTACTACCTTATGCCCCAAAAATGCGCCTAATGCACAAAAAGAAATGCCTGTGTTTCCGCTGGTAACTTCGGTGATAATACCGCCGGGTTTTAGTGCGCCCGAGGCATAGCCCTTTTTGATGATATTAAGGGCGATACGGTCTTTGATAGAGCCTGTATAATTATAAGACTCAGCTTTGGCAAAGATTTTCAGTTTTTTGCCCTTGTATTCAAAAATAATTTTGAATAGAGGGGTGTTTCCGATAAGTTTTTCTAAGTGAGCAAGATTGTTTTTCATTTGAATTTCCTTTTATCTAAGAATAATATATATTGTCAAGATGTGTACAAAGCAATACCTGAGAATGCAGCAACTTTAATTTAGGCAAAGCTAAGCAATCCCAAAAGCTAAAAGTCTTATTTATTTTCTCGTTTTTAGCACAGCACTTATTCTTACCCCAAATATTACAGCCAATATTGTTTTGATTATTTCAGGAATAATAAACGGTGTAAGACCCCAGTATATAGCAACAGAGAGGTCTAAATTTGAGGCATACGACATCCAAAGTATCCCCAACGAAAAAATTATCACTTGACCCAGCAGTATCCCTGTTAATAGTTTTATGTAGTAAAGCACTCTGTTTTGAACAGGGTTAGAACAAAGTCCGATTATAATACTGGCGACAACAAAACCTGCCAAATAGCCGCCTGTCGGTCCTATGACAACAGAAAACCCTCCGCTGAAGTTCGCAAAAACAGGCAGACCGATTGCCCCCATAAACACATAAATTAAAACGCTCAAAGCTCCTTTGAAAGGACCAAGTATTATGCCTGCAAGCATGACAGCCATTGTTTGCAAAGAAAATGGGACAGCTCCGGGCAAGGGCATTGATATTTGGGCTGAAACAGCAATAAGAGCTATCATTACAGCAATTTGAGTTATTGATTTGGCAGAGACTTTTTGTTTATGCTTTACCATTGAAATAATATAGCATTAAAAAAAAGTTTTGTAAAATAAAAAATGTGTGGTATATTGAAAATATGAATGTAAAATATTTTCAAAAATTAGAGAGTACGAATTTAACTGCCAGAGAGTTGATAAAGAAGGGAGAGGCTGAGCATGGTTTGGTTATAGCGGCGGACGAGCAGACGGCGGGCAGAGGAAGGGAAGGAAAGAGTTTTTTTTCACCCAAGGGCGGGTTGTATATGAGCATAGTTTTGCAACATGAAAATAATAGGCAAAACAATATTAACAAAACAACTATAATTACTGCGCTTGCAGGCATTTGCGTATGTCAAGCAATAGAAAAATTCTCACAAAAAAAACCCATGATAAAATGGGTCAACGATATATTTATTGACGGCTTAAAAGTATGCGGTATTTTGACTGAAGGTGTATGCGATAAATATATTCTTGGTATAGGAGTAAATTTTTCTACGCAATATTTTAATGAGGAATTGACCAAACTTGCGTGCGGGATAGGTGAAAATGCGGACAAAAATGGGTTTATGAAATTTTTGGTGAGCAGAATTTTAGAAAACAGCATGAGTGATGCTGAGATTTTAAATGAATATAGAAGCAGATTGATTGGCATAGGAAAAACGGTAGAGGTCGGAGAAATTAGGGGGGTGATGGAAGGGATTAACGATGAGGGCGCGTTGGTATTGAAAGTAGACGATAAGCAAAAAATCGTTTATGCCGGAAGTTTGAGATTTCTGTTAAATTCATAAACGATAGCTATTAGGGAACTCTCTAATTGTCATTTGTGCAATTTCTTTTTTATAATAACTTGCATGAAATTTGCTTTCTGCCTTGCATTCCAAACGTGGTGTCGGGTTTTTTATAGTCATAGACCAATAGATGTTGTTGATTTTTTGGCGCTTCGCAAATCATATCGCCGTTAGGATGAAAAACGGCGGTGGGGGCTGTTTGGTTGCCTTGTATGCCGTTTATGGATACAACCGTTATTAGATTTTCTACTGCACGAGTGACTAGGTGTGATTTTATTATATTATATCGTTGTATTGAGTCTGTTTCAAAATTATCCCAAAGACCGACAAAACAAAGTTCAACTCCAGCCTTAAACAACTCACGAAAATATTCAGGAAAACGCACCTCAAAGCAAATTCTAAAACCCATTTTTATGCCGTCAATTTCATATATCCCTAAATCACTGCCACTCTCAAAATTGTCTTTATCATAACCCCACAAAGCTCGTTTATCATAATTGCCCATGATACTGCCGTTTGAATTTATAATATGCATTGTATTAAAATGTTTGTTGTTTTCTTTTCTTATGCTTCCTAAAGCTATGTGCATATTGTGCTTTTTGGCAAGATTACATATGTTTTGCAGCTTTGCCTCTAAAAACTCAAAATCAATATCGCTTGCATTTGGTCTTTCAAAGGGCGGACAGCCGCACAAAGCACACTCTTGAAAAACAAGCATCCGCACTTTTTGTTTGGATGCTTCAATAATTGCGTTTGCTATTATAGCATGATTTTTTGCAACATCATCACTTGCACTAAATTGGAAAATACCGATTTTCATGTTGTACTTGATTTTATAAACCTTTAATATGTTCTCTTATACTTAGATTATCTAAACTAAAATACAAGTAAATTTGCGAATTTACACGAAAAGAGAACCGCAAAGATGCTGTAGATTAGGTTGGGTCAGAAGTTTTATTATCCTACAACACACTTCTTAATAACAATAGGCGTTTTTGGCACATCGTCATGGTTCATCCAATGCCCCGTCGGTACCTTGCTTATGTCAAGCGCCACCTTCAAACTCTCCTCATCCGAAACCTTGCCAAATGCTGCGTACTTACCGTCCAAAAAGCTGCAATCCGCTACACAAATAAAAAATTGACTTGTAGCGCTGTTTTTTATATTTGTTCTTGCCATGGATATGACTCCGGGTTCATGCTTAATATCATTCACAACATCATTTTCACTAAATTCACCCTTAATTTCTTTGACGCCGCCTTTTTGCCTTAGTTCTTTGTCTTCTAGTGAAAATCCGCCCCCTTGAATCATAAACTTATCAATAACTCTATGAAAAATCAAGCCCTCATAATAACCGTTTTCACAAAGATTAATAAAATTTTCTGCACTGATCGGCGCGGCGTCGGTGTCAATATTCAGGCGGATTTGTCTGTCATCATTTAATATAATACAAACTTTTTTCACGATGATATACCTCTTTTAATTATAATTGAGTGCAGTATAGCATATAAAAAATTTGTAAGCAACAAAAAAACTATTGAAAAACACTTTACACAACGGGATTGCGTATAGTATAATAACAAATACTCTATACTAAAAACCTAATAAACTACACAAAATAAAAAAGGAGATAAATATGAAGAAAAAACTTATTGGTTTGCTTTGCATATTGTGCCTTGCCGCATTGCCTATTGCTGTTTTTGCGGGCGGCGCTTGCGACAACCCGTCTACCTTTACAGTAGAATTTATTGTAAACGAAGACGGCATAACTGCGCCTCAAAGTCAAACCGTTGACTATGGTCAAAACTTTACTTTGCCCGCAATTCAAAGGCAATACTACAGATTGTATTGGGTAATACAAGGTGAGACTGCCAGACATGCAGCAGGAAACAGTATGCCCTTTGCTACACACAATACTCCCGAAAACGGCACACTTAGATTAACTGCCGTGTTTGAGTGCAACCGCACTCCTGAGCAGCTTAGGGACCAGTTTGTTGCAAGAATAAACGGTTTAATCACCGCTTTGGCAGATTATACCACTTATGCTGAGCTTTCACCTGCGATTCAAAGCATTCAATTACAAATAAGCAATTGGACGGGTATTGCGCTTGCAGGCTTAAATAATGACGGACTGAATGCACAAATTACCCGACGAACCACTCTGGCCGACCAAGAGGCTATGGCGGCGTTTGTTATTAGTACTAATGCGCTGATAAACGCACTGCCTGCAATGCTCACCTTATTTCAAATGAGAGTGGCGATTAGTAATATTGACGCTTTGATTTATAATTGGACCGGGCTGACTCCTGTAGGATTGCAAACTTCTGATTTAGAAACTCAAAGAGTCAGAGCAGAGGGGCTTGTGGCAGCACAAGGTGTGATGGTGGACACTGCGATGACTATTATACAAGATATTCGCGCAAGCGGTCTTAGCATACCTTATGACAGGGTTATTTCTAATGCGACGCAGGTTGATATAGACATTTTTCAAGGATCAATTGCAAGTCCTCAAAGAATATGGGGAAACAACACGGGCGCGGCAATGATTAGAGTTTTTGTCAATGAAGCTGACGCTATAACAAGTGCTTCGGGTACTAACACAAACCGCCATGGAAATGTTACGATAAACAGCACAAATGCCTTTGGATTATGGTTTTATACTACTCTAGTAGAAATCGGCGCTCCTGAAAGCATACTAAATGATGCCGGCACTGCTCCGAGACAAGAGTTTTTGGACCAACGAACAGGCATAAGAAATGAAATAAACAGACATCTAAACAGAATGTATATAAATGGGTTCAGCTATTATTGGGGCAACCGTGCAATGGAAATCCACAACACGCATACAGAGCCTTTCCGTATGGTTATACAATTTTCCAACTCCTGACCTTGACGCCGTTTAGACGGACTTGCCTCGGGTTGGGCAACTGATTTTTTTATTGTTGTTGGTTTTGTAGTAATTTATGGAAATGAAGCGTGGGCTAATGCCAGTTTGAATGCACCGCCTATGACTATTGCTCCGGGCTGGAATGCGGCAGGAACTCAGCATGTAATGAGCAGAAATGACGAGGTGGCTAGAGGGGCTGTGAGTAATGTGGCGTTTTTTGGAGAGCCTATCAGGCTTCAAAATATATTAGAAGCTTATTTATTAGAGAATTATACGGATGAAAATGTAACTGCGATAGATCCCAGACCGTATTTATCTGTTGCTCAAAGAAGCAGGCTTGCTATCGTCAGAGCTGCATTTGCAGTTAATGCGCCTACATTGACCGGAGGAGCCGGAAGCTTTGTCCGTGATGAATGGTTGAATCCTGATTTAAGTTTTTCTATGTGGCAAAGACAGCAAGGGACAGGGCAAACCGCACCGGCCACTCACTTTTTGTTAATTATGAAATTCTCTACTATAGAAGCTGTAAACGCCAATATGGCAGATGATGGATACAGGTCGATGGTAGGACCGGCTTTTGCTAATCACTTGGCTACGACACAAGGGTATGATGTGTTTGTTTTTGAGACTTTTATATTTATGGTAACACATAATTTAAGAAGTTATTTGGATACAGCGCTGGCAAGTGTTTAGTGATTAGTTATTTAATCATTTGGGTTGCTGAACAAGACTATTTATAATTCACTATTAAAGATATTGCAGTGATGATTAAAAATGACAACATAAACCAAATAAGAAAAGCGGTGAGGGATAAAAAAAACCTCTCCGTTTTTTCGCTACCCTTTTATTCTAGAATGATAGCTATGACGAATGTTATGGACGAGTTGGGAAGGAATAGAGAATTTGTTATAGAGCGAAATGCTCTTTCTAAAAAACATAGTTTGTCGGACGGAAACACTTTTGAGGTGCCGCACAGCACGGGGGCGCATTGCGTTTCTCTACTTTATATCTGCGCTGATTTTGTCAAAGCAAAAGAGGCGTTGGTGCAATTTAATTCTATTAAAAATAATGCTGTATATCTGCCTGCTGTTCCTGATGTTTTATTGATGGGCAAGGGGTCAAAAGAAATACTGCATGAGAGGTGCTTGGCGTTGTATAAGATTGCGTGCCAAGAGGCTGAAATAGTAGTTTCTACCGTTCAAGCATTTATGCAGTGGTATCCTAGCCGTGATGAAATACTGACTAATTCTTTCTCGTTGCAAAAAGGAGCTTGCTTTGATTTAGATGAATTGGTAAAAAAACTGATTAACGCCGGTTATGAAAGAGTTTCTCAATTAGACGAGCCGGGGCAGTTTTCATTAAAGGGTGATATTTTGGATATTTGGGTTATTGGACAAGAGGCAGTGAGAGTAGATTTTTTCGGGGACGACATTGAAGCGATTAGGGTGATTGATATTGATAGTTTCAGAGCAGGCGGCAGTGTGGACAGGGTGTCAGTCGTGCCATGCAGCGGCAGCGTTTCAGCAAAACAAATAGCATTATTAAAATTCGTTGACGGAATAACCGTTTTTGATGAAGCAAAGCAATGCGTAGATAATTTTAATGCGCATTTAAGTGAGCATGAATCAAGATTCAAATCATTATTATTAAAAGGAGAAATTGACAATTCTTTAATTAACACACTTAACAAAGATGCGCTCAATATTATAAATCACAATTATTCATTAATTGCATTTGATAAGCAATTATGTCAAAACCGTATATTCAAGCCTGATGCGGTGTTGGATATAAAAAATCCTGAATTAATGAATTATGCTAAAGATAAAGATTTATTGACAGCGGATATCAAAATGTGGCTTCGGCAAGGGGTGGCTATAGATATTTATGCGGACGGAGCGTTGAAAAACAGCACTGCGGAACTGTTGGTTGAAAATGGGTTGCCGCCTTCAATTGTTAAACAGGGCACTTTATATAAGGGAGGATGTTTTTTTAATCAGGCAAGCGGCGGTCAAACCAAAGAAACGGTCAAAGACTGCCCTGATAAGCATGGCGGGCATCTTATTAATGTGTCGACCGGACAGATTCTTATCGGTTATGGAGATTTAACCTACAAACGCAAAACGGGCGAAACTGTCCGCAATAAAAAAAACAAAAAAACTGTTTTTTTTCAACCAAAAGTGGGAGAAGCTGTGGTGCATGAGGTTCATGGAGTAGGGATGTGCCACGGTTTAGAGAGAAAAAACTTTGGCGGTGTTGAAAAAGATTTTTGCGTAATCTCGTATGAAGGCGGAGATAAACTGTATGTGGCAGTTGAGGGAATGAGCCGCTTAAACGCATACGCAGGCAGTGAGGACGCCGTCCGGTTGAATAAAATCGGCGGGGCAGACTTTTCACGGCAAAAAGAAAAGGTCAAAAAATCCATAAAAGAGTTTTCTCTTGACCTAAAAGCCCTTTATTCAAAAAGAGAAAGCATAAAAGGTCACGCATATGATCCGTCAAATGCGGCACTTAGAGAATTTGAGCAAGATTTTCCGTATGATGAGACTTCTTGTCAACTTAGCGCCGTTGAAGAGGGTCTGACTGATTTAATTCAAGGCAAAATTATGGACAGATTGTTGTGCGGTGATGTGGGTTATGGCAAAACAGAGGTTGCAATGCGTCTTATGTATAAGGTAGTTCTAGAAAATAAACAAGCCGCCCTTATTTCACCTACCACAATTTTAGCCAAGCAACATTATGAAACATTGAAAAAACGCATGGTTAAACACGGGGTGAATATAGGTTCTCTCACTCGTTTTGACAGTACGGCCGACATTAAAAAAACTATTGAAGGATTAAAAAAGGGTACTATAGACATAGTTTGCGGTACACACAGGGTATTATCAAAGGATGTGGAGTTTAAAACTTTAGGATTGTTAGTTTTGGATGAAGAGCAGCGTTTCGGAGTAGCCGACAAAGACAAAATCAAGACTTTTAAAAACGATGTAAATGTCTTGTCTTTGTCTGCCACGCCTATCCCGCGCACTTTGCATATGTCTATGAGCGGCATTAGAGATATTTCTACTTTAGACACTCCGCCCAGAGGCAGAATACCGATTTCTACCTATGTCTCCGAATATACTGAAAACCTTGTTTATGATGCTGTCACCAGAGAAATAGGGCGGGGCGGACAGGTATTTATAGTGTATAACAGGGTAGAAAAAATCGACGGTTTTGCAAGCGGTATTGTATCACTGCTTCCTGATTTAAAAATTGCTGTGGCTCACGGGCAGATGAAAGAAAGTGTGCTAGAGGACATAATCAACCGCTTTGTCAAGGGTGAGATTGATATATTGATTTCGTCTACCATAATTGAAAACGGCATTGATATGCCAAATGCTAATACTATGATAGTGGTAGATGCGGATAAATTAGGTTTAAGTCAACTTTATCAACTTAGGGGACGGATTGGCAGAAGTGACAGGCTGGCGTATGCATTTTTTACTTTTGACGGTTCTAAAATGTTGACAGAAAATGCTTATAAAAGACTGGACGCTATATCAGGCTATACGGACTTTGGCGCAGGGTTTAAACTGGCGATGAGAGATTTAGAGATTAGGGGGGCAGGCAATGTTTTAGGGCGTGAGCAGTCGGGGCATATGCAACGGGTGGGATATGATATGTATTTGAAGTTGATTGAGGAGGTTATGGATGAGATTAGCGGAAAAATTATACAAACAAAAGTTGAAGCTAAGGTTAATACTGATTTTTCGGCGCTTATTCCCATTGATTATATTGAGGATATTGAGGTCAGGATGAGAGAATACAAGAGGGTGGCTGAGGTGGGCAACTTAGAGGCGGCGGGGGTTGAATTAGAGCGCCTTAAAGATATTTATGGAGTTGTGCCTGTGAGTACAAGAAATTTGGTGTTTGTGTCATTGATTAAAAATCTGGCTGAAGGACACGGGGCGATAGCGGTTAATTTGACTAAGCAAAAAGTAAGCATAAAGTTTTCAGGTGCTGTGGGGGTTGAATTGTTAAAAAAGGCGGCTATGATGGGTTTTGAATTTAATGCAAATGACAATACTTTGGTGATAAGATCCAGCGCCGATGTATTGACGAGAGTGATGAAATTATTAAAGATTGAAGAATGATAATTTATTGTATTGTTTAGTTTGATGTTTTTATAAAGCAGATGTCTTAGAAAACAATGAAAAATCATTCAAATGTCATTTTTCAATTATCATTTTTCAATTCTACCGAAAAAACGCTTGCAATCTGTTTTTTTATATATTATAATAATGGGTACTTGTGAAAAACTACCTATTAACTAAAGGGACAAACTATGAAAAAGAGAATTATTAAATTTATTACCATTCTGACAGTGCTTGTCATCGGCATTATAAGTGTTGCCACTGTGACAGGCTGCGGCTTGGTTACGAGAAATTACCAAAGAGTCAATGCAAGAACCATTGCAACAATCCAAAGCTATACGCAATACGCTGAGGTCAACAGGAATGCTGTCATCATAGACGGTCAGCCTGCGTTTTTGGAATTCATTGAATTCGGTGCAGACCGCCGTGCTATTGTGGCTAGGCAGTTAGACGGATTCGGCAATCCTGTTTTAACAGAAAACGGCGATGAAATCCGCTTTGATATATTCACGGGCAGACAAATCATAGCAATGAATGATGCCAGAATGCCTCACTGGGGAAGCGTTCAGTTAAACAATGAAAACAGAGACCATGTATTTGCGTTTTTGAGAGGTGCAAACGGGGATTTGCAAAGGACAACATTGTCCGGCGAATTTGCAGGAAGTGCTTATACAAGAGATCATGCGAGAATAAGGAATGTTCCTTATACTGTGCCGTTTACTACACCTGAAATCAGAATCTATCAAGCCCAACTGGTGCAGCATTTTAACCAATTTGCAGGACAATTTTTAAACCAAGGAATGACTGTTGAAGAAACTGTTGATCAGTTGATGGATATAATAATCAATCAAGAGCTTGTTTTAATGGAAGCTGACAGAGAGATGTTTGTTGAAAACATATATTTTACGGTCGACGATGTGGACACTTTGCAAAGACAAATCTATCAAACTGTTGACGGACAGATTTTAAGACACAAAAATCAAATTTTAGAAAGAAATAACGATCCGCAAATCACTGCTCCTACTCCTGCTCCGCCTGAGGATACCGACCCCGACCCAGACCCACCGGCAAGACATTTTGCGGGCAGAAATACTTTTGACAACAACACTCCGATTAATAGAAGTGAGTATCGCTGGCATGACGGCTGGTATTTAAATGATGCTTGGTTTTTGCACGACGGAGACGCTCCTATGCAAACCTTTAGATTCAGACATAACGGACAAATGACAGAAAAGTCGGCATTTGCACCCAATCCCAGATATATGTCCGGTTTCCCCGGTATGCACGGTGATGCCAGCGACAGGTCTTTGGCAAGAGAGGCTGTCAATGCTTTTCTAGAGGAGATGCTGGATGTTGCGCAAAATCTTATCGGATTAACTGAATACAATGATATGGACGAAAGGGAACAAGCGCAAAGGGATTTAATCGACAAAGAGGCGTCGTTTTTGCGCCATATAAGAGACACCAGAGGTATTGAGTTTGTTTATCCGCTATTGGGCAGCACTATGACTTTTAAATTGTTAATCGGTGACCAAGCGTTGAGGCAATGGAAGATGGAACAGCTTCAAATGCTTATTACTAATGAAGTTAATGTATCTGATACTGAAGTCGGGACAGAGTGGCAAAACCGTTTGGCGGATCAAAGGACAAGATTTGGCGGGATAAATAATATCCCTGTTGACAGGCATGCGTATTCTGCGGCAGTCGGAAATGAATTGATACTTTGGACGCCTACAAACAGATATTTGTGGGTAAAGCATATTTTATTGCCGTTTACCGACAGAGAAGAAACTGCTTTAAGTCAATGGGACAATAACAATAGATGGGAATTTGACAGTCAAGGGCGGCCCAGAGATGAAGTAAGAAGGGAGTTTAGGGATAATTTGGCGATGAATATGAATGTATATAGAAATGTAATCGGTGAGTTTGATGCACAAGGACGACCTGTCAGAGATTTTAACGGCGGTCATGAAACAGTAGCCTTTGCGATAAATGAGATTTATGCAACTTTAGCTCCTTATCGCAACCATCCGCATTTGGCTGAAGAGGCTATGCATGAATTGATTGCTGTATGGAACAATGATCCGGGAATTTTTAACAACATGACAGGTTATCAAACTGTTTATCGGCTGGAAGAAGGTGAGAGTGAAACATTCATGCAAGAGTTTGCCGATGCAGCAAGAGAGTTTAGAACAAGAGGGTTTTCTTTAGGACAGTTGTTGACTGACGAGAACGGCGACCCGCAGCTTGCTATCACTGATTTTGGTATCCATGTAATGTTTTATGCGGCTGATCCTTTTTATTTCAGGTCTACGGGCGCGGCAAACATTGACAGGGTAAATCATTTGGATTGTTATATTACGCCGGGGCGGCATGAAACAGTAAGACAGTTTTTGCACAGTGAGATGCTTAATCAAAGACGCAATGCTTTTTATAATAACTGGGAAGAGGACTATATCAGAAGATTAAGAAGAACTTGGCTGGGAGAGGGCGGAAGAGCATATCATTGGTTGGTAGTTGACGGGGTAAATGTGAGAAGAAGGTATACAGCGGACAACGGACAATTGATGGTGCAGATTGTAGATGAATTGATTGAAGATTTGGTGGAGCGGTGGCATGAACAGATTTTTGGAAGATAGTTTTGAAGTTTATACAAGTAAAATATTTTAAAACCGTTCTCTAAATTAGTGTGAACCCAATATAGCAGACATTAAAATAAAAAAACTATCCAGGTATAACGATGGTTGTCATTTCCCTTACAGTCTAATAACCTGTAAGGGAAATTTTTTGTTGCCGTATTTTCAAAGGGCGTTGCCTTATATCTCCTGATGGGGTTAAAACCCTCGCCATCAGGCGAGAAACCTTCAGGTAGAAAAATAGCATGGAAGACTTACGCAGATAATAGTTGTAAAGAGTAAAGCCATGAATAATTATACTTCGTCTTTCAGTCGCAAGACATCACACACGATATATGAGATAAAAAATACTTCGTCCGTTGGTCATATAGTGTGGATAACAAAATACCGCAAACCAATACTCATAGGTTAAGTGAGTGAAAGAGTGCGAGAACTAACAAGACAAATATGTAAGGGCAATGATGTGCATATACTGGCGGGGCACATCAGCAAAAACCATGTGCACATGATGCTGTCAGTGCCTCCGCACCTGTCGCCAAGCAAGATAGTGCAGTACATCAAGGGAACGACATCAAGAAAATTGTTGCAAGAGTTTAAGGAATTGAGCAAAGCATTCTAGGGACAGCATTTATGGGCAAGAGGGTATTTTGTGGCAACAAGCGGAAACATAACAGATGAAGTTATACTAGAGTATATACAGAAGCAGGATTTAGAGGAAAAGATGAGGAGCGACTGAAAGACGAAGTATAATTTCACGATCGGCAAGATTTAGGCGGCTTCAGCCGCCAGTACGAACCTACCGACTTCAGTCGGTAGTGAGTTCAGTTATTAGTGTCTGCATATTCAAAGTTTTGCTTTAGAAACCGGTATGTTTGTTGATGCATTTATTGATTCAATAAACGCCAGATTTTTCTTTCGGATAGATTAAGCATATTATTAGCTGAAATAAAGACAATTCACTGCAAAATTTTTTCAAAACAGCCTTTAAAATTGTTGCAATATTATTTGGACTGTTGTATACTGTATGTCATGCCTCAGTAGCTCAGGGGTTAGAGCATTCGGCTGTTAACCGAAGGGTCGTAGGTTCAAATCCTACCTGTGGCGCCAAAAAACACGAAAAAAGCCCCGTTGTTGTTTCAAAACAGGGCTTTTTTCATAGGTTTTCCCACTTTAATGGTCTTTTACAACTTCTTTCTAAAAGTTTTCTAAAAATATTCTCTAAAATCTGCAAAACATACTACTATAAACTTTTAGTAATCATTGGTGCTTTTTGTAGTTTGTTATTTTTTTATAGGAAATAATCATCCTCCTTTTCTTTGGATTTTTTTGTTCTATAATTGCTGTATGTATTATAATTTGGTGCTGAGACAGTGTCGTTTCTTTGTTTTTCTCTAATGTAACGAATTACAGCATCTAGCGGAATATTTGCAGATTTCAGTAATTCCTCTACATTGCCATGCTTATCATCTTTAATTGTTTTGCTTTCAACTGACGGCTTATTTAGACCTTGATGTGTGCCTAAAGCATTTGCAATTTTATCTGCGGATTGAATTTTTGTGCTGTAGTCTAAATGTGAGTATATATCCGCTGTGGTCTTAAAACTGGCATGACCCAGCCATTCTTGGATTTGTTTCATCGGAACTCCCTCTGCTAATAATAGCGAAGCACAGCTATGTCTTAAATCATGAAAACGGATTTTCTTTAAGCTATGCTTTTTAATGAGCTTGTCCATAGAGTGAGTTAAGTGGCTGGGGAGTATCATCTGCCCGTTTGGCAAGGTAAAAACATACTCAACATAATCATGATTATATGTATTCCCCAAAAATTTCATATTTTCTTCCCGCCGCTCTAATTGCTTTTTAAGTTCACTCTCAATTAATGACATTAAGGGTAATGTCCTGCAACTAGCACTTGTTTTTAACTCATCTGAAAAAGTTTTCTCTTTCCCCACCACAACCAGCTTATGTCCAATATGGATTGTCTTTTTGTCAAAGTCAATAGCATCCCAGCGTAAGCCTAGTAATTCACTTCTTCGTAAACCATAATAAGAAGCAACCTTTAATGCCAATTCTAAATCATGCCCTTTAATACACTCAAAGAATTTGTCAAAGTCATTTCTATCATAATAATTACCGCGATACTTTTCTTTCTTAGGCAGGTCAAGCAAAGCTATGATATTTTTCTCTAAATAACCATTTTTGTATGCCTCTTTGAAAGCCGGGTGCAGGACACAAGCAAAGTGTTTAACTGATGAACCGGATAATCCCTTGCCGGTTAAAAAGTCATAAAACTCTTGAACTCTTTCCGCTGTTAAATCCGTAATTAACAACTTGTCGCCAAAATAGTCTTTAATCTTGACATAATAATGGTTAAAGTAATTGTATATCACTGTCGGAGACAAGTCGCTTTTGCGTTTTTCCAGATTGTTTTTTAGAAAATCTACGAATGTAGGAATATCTTTTTCTTCAAACTTTATACTTTCAGACTTTGTTTTTATTTTCCGTTCCGCTTTCAACTCTACCGAGAATTTCTCTATTTCTGTTTTCAAAATTTCTTTAGCGGCTTTTTTATTTCCTCGCTCTGTTAGCCCTGTACAAATCCATTTTGTCTTGAATTTGCCACTCTCGTCCTTGTAGCTTATGACAGAGTAATATTTACCGCCTTTTAACTGTAAACTTCCTTTCAGTTTAACACCTCCATATCATTAAGATAATTTATAACCGCAGATTTTTGAATTTTATATTCTCTCCCTATTTTCTTGCTGTATATATGCTTACTACGAATAAGTTTATAAGCTAAAACCTTGCCTATATGTAACATTGACATAAGTTGTTCTATCCCGACTATATCTGGATAATCTGCAAAAATTGCTACTGTTGATTTGTCTTTTAATATTAAATTGTTACTCACGATTTTCCCTCCTCGCTATTTCTGTATTTCACCTCTTTCTTGAGAGCTTATCTCAAACATATCTTTTAGTTTAAGCAGCCACTCTATAGAGCGTTCAATAGACTCTGCAACATCCCAAGCTGGAACAGGGCTTTTTTTCATATAAATAGCCACGCTTTCCGCAGTGATATATTCATAATCAATAATCGCCGCTGCCAAAATATTGTGCAGTTTCTTTATAACCCTTTCCTCATAGTAAATCCTTTTCTCTTTTTCTTTTAGTTCCGCTAAGAATAAAATATCCTCCCCATCCTCGCTTTCCCATTCGTCCTCTGGCGTTTCTCTTAAAATATTATTAAGCCTTGCCGCCTTGTCAATGGATATTGTTTTCCCCATAACCTCACGAATAATAGCAGGTGCTTCATTGTCTACTTTCTCAATTTTTTCAAGTGTTCCGTGTGAAAGCCCAGCTATTTTAGATAGCTCCTTCCGAGTGTCAATGGGAATATAAGAACATTCCGCCAAATTTGGCGGAATGTCTGTTCTTGTTCCCTGATTTTTCTTTGCCCGCTCCATAATTATGTCTTTCAGTTTCAAAGCCAGTCGCCCCCGTTCAACATCAATTAAATTCCGTCTTGCAAGTTGATTACGCATAATCCACTCTAAAGCGGTGTCCTCGTCATCAAATTCTTTTTCTAAAATGTTAAATGGAATATCTAATTTCTTGCAAATCCCGAAGCGGTTATGTCCGTCTACAATAACGCCGTTCCATGTTATGATGGCATCACGACAGCCCTCAATCTCAATGCTTTGATATAACGCCTCATATTCCTCCGCATTAAGCGGCGGTATTAGTTCTTCAAATTTCTTATTTATTCTTAATTCTCTCATTGTGTAATTTTCCTTATAATTTTTTTACAGCTCATCTTCGGCTTTTTCAAGCTGTTTTAATGCCCGTTTTTCAGATTGGATAATGCGGTTTTCTAACTCATCTATCCGTTCCAGCTCTTTCGCAAGCCGCAAAAACTCTTGCCAAAAATTTGGATAGCGGTTGAATACTTTTTGAGTATCCGCAAGCTCTCTACTCAATTTATTTTTTTTAGCGACAAGAATGTAATGTTGAGTTTTTAATTCTCGGTTTTCTGTCCAATATTTAGAGAGTTCTTTTTGGTAATCACGATTGACAGCTTTAGCGGCTTTTTCTTCGGATTCCTTTGTGCGTTCTTCAAGCGAGTATTTTTTAACAAGTGCATCATTAGCAGATTCAAAATCGGATTTAGAAATAACAACCGTGCTGCCTTTTTCCTTAACAGGCACAATCCTGTCGCCCCACTTCAAAGCATCAATCCGCTTTTCTTCTGCTTGCCGTTTTTGAAGCAGAGCGTTTAACTCCTTGACCGCCGTACCTCGCTTTAATTCGTCAATACTCTTGTTGCCATCCCTTGTCGCACCGTTTAATACGCCTATGCTTTTACCAAACACGCTCTCAAGATAAGCGTCTAAATCTCCATGAAATCTTTGCAACTCAACTCTTGTCAAAACCTCTTTTGCCGACACCTTTGGGATATTTTTCTTCTTATCCATTGTCACGGGAATAAAAGCAAAATGTAAATGCGGTTGCGTTTCGTCACGATGGACATAAGCGGATATAACATTTTCTTGCCCGTAGCGATTAGACAGAAAATTAAATGTTTTTCCAAAAAACTTCCGCTCCTCTAACTCCATGCTTTTGGGTAGAGTAACAACCCAATCGCACATAACCTTGACATCAGCTCGTTTAAGCACTTTGACCTCACTTAGTCGCTTACGGATAAATTCTTTCTGTTGCAAGGGCTGAAGGGACGAGGCGAGATTATAATTTGAAGCTGTCAATGTTAAATCAATATTCTGATTCCTAAACTTAATGTAATTGCCGTCTTTATCTTTTGCACGCTCAAAATGCCGGCATAAATTGCCGATTGCTCCTACATGATATTTCTCTACATGAGCCAAATAATAAATAGCCCTCCCTTTGTATAAATTTGTTTCTTGATAATTTTCATACTTATTTGAATGTTCCCTCTTAACTAACACATGGATGTTTGAATTCAGCAGCTTCTCATAGCTTAGAGAGCGTACTAAAAAACAGTCATCCTTCTCAAAATTTACATCCAAAAAACAACACAGTACGAGGGAGGCATACCAAACGCCTGCGGCGGAATTTTGGTATAGCAAGTTATACCAAAATTTCATTTTGGAAACTTGCCCTGCGGGGCTTTGTCCGTTCCGCCTTCAGCGGAACAAATGATTGATTCGCACCTCTTTCCCTTCAGCGGAACAAGCAGAGTTATGTTCCGCATAAAATTATGATGTGTTAAACATTAAAAAACCCTCCTTGTTTATTGAGGGATATAGTAAAATGCCGACTCTGAAAAATCAGAATCAACATAAGCCTTTTTGTTATTCATTTTTAATAAAACAACTCCCTCTATTATATAGGGAAATTTTAGAGAACTTTTCGGGGGTTTTTCAAGACACGCCTATAATTGTTTCACAAAAAAATTTATTGCTAATAATTTTAACCAATTCGCCTTAGTGTATTTTGTAGCCGCTCCCTAACAGAACTTTCATCTATATTCAACATTTTAGCTATCTCAGAAAAGTTAAAACCCTGCCCACTATATTGCCAAACTTCATATTGCTTTTTTGTCATAAGAGCAGAACACATCTCGTCAAGATTAGCGGCAAGCCGTTTTTGTTCTTCCTTAATTTCGTTTTCAATCGTAATTTCAAGAGGGTCGTAGTTTTCAGGATTCACATTATCTTCTATAATATCTGCGACATATGACTCTGCGCCGTTGTCAAAATTTATTATCTCATCAAGTGAAAATACCGTATGTATTTTTGCGTCCTGCATTTGCTTCTTAATCTTCCATAAATACCGCCTTTCACGCTTATCATCCTCTTCTAAAAACTCCGCCACAGTGTCATTGACATCTACTAAAATTTGTTCGTACTCGTAATACCAACATTTTTTATTGCGTACTGTTTTGCAAGCACTACTCCTAATTGTGTATGATATAATGGGCATAGCAACATTACACTACCTCAATTATTTTATTTATTCTCACTATCGTCTTTGATAAGGCGAATCGTTATGTTCTTCACTATCCTCATTATAACTCCCCAGCACCTTGCCGACAGTATAAATAGAATCACCAAAAATTGGAATATCTTTATACATACTATTAAGAGAGTGCAGATAATAAGTGTTATCTTTATACGCCAATTGCTTACAAAAAGCCTCATTATTATAAATAAAGATACCTATCTCCCCAACTTCAAGACTAGGTTGCCTTTTGACAAAAGCTATATCTCCATCTTGAACTTTAGGCTGCATACTGTCGCCGGAAATCCTAAAACCAAACTCAGTGCCATGCGGGATTGATGGGATAGCCACCATTTCAAAAGCATCGTCTTCTATATAATTCCCATACCCGGCAGCGGCTCTTTGGTCAAACACTTTAAGAAACCTCTCTCTTTCAGCAGCAGGTCTTTTCCTTAATGCAACATCAATCGCTGCTTCAACTTCCTCTTTATTCTTTTTCAAAATCCTAATAGGTGTCTCGCCCTGCTTAATAGCATCCACATGTTTCAATTCCATCTGTGTAAGAGTGGTAATAATCTGTTTAGAGTTTGGTGTGAGTTTTCTATAGGTCTCAACCAAATCACGCTCTTCAGCCCTTAAACTACTTAACAAACCACTATCCGAAACAACTCCCAGCATCTCATCAATGCTAGAAAGTTTATATAGATTTCGCAACTTGAAAAGTAAGCTGATGTCCGGTTGTCCATGACCCTGCTCCCATGCCGAGACAGCTTTGTCAGTTTTTCCGATAGCTTCCGCTACCTCTCTACTTAATAGATTTGAATTTTTCCTTACCCTTTTTAATGCAAGGGCTATTTCTTTTTTATCCATAACATTAGAACTATATCATATTATTTAGCCTAGCGCAAGAAAAAAACTAATAAATTTAGAAAATATTTTGAAAAATGCTATAAAATCGCTTGACAGCAATAAAATTAGTGGATTATAATGCCGTTAATGCTAAATATATTAGCATTGTAGCATAATCTTTACGATATGTAAACGCGCGGCATATCGGCTAGATAAATAAAATCATGAAAAGGAAGGAAAATAAAATGTCAACAATACCTAGACTTACCAATGGCATGCCATTGAACGAGCAAAACCTTGACCCAATAGTAAACACATTAAACGATTTGCAGGGTCGTTTTAGACCACACTTGTTAGTTGGATTGAACAGTTATAGAGAAATACAAACGAGCGGGATGTATCATATCAATATAAATGATCCACATCGTCCGCCTGGTATGCAAGAGGGCTCAGACAATTATAATGTAATAGCTGTGATGCATCATACCGTTTGGGGAACATTTTATGCTGCTGACTATCGCTCAAACAAAAGATGGACAGCAAGTATGATAGGTGGTGCTTGGAGTGATTGGACTGAGTATTCAGCTTCTAGCGGAGCAGGCAACGGTGGTGCTGTTGGTACTCGAATAATACCAGTTACCGCTGCAACAACAAATCAACCCACCGGATTAAGATTAAATGACCTCATTCTTAACACCAGCATTGTCAATCTTAGTATCCGAGGAACTACAACTACAGGAGCGGTCAGCGTCCCTCCCGGCGGAATGAGGCGTGTAGCTACATTAACAGGAACAGGCGCAAACCAATGGACAACTGCCGATGCTGGCACTATTAGAGGTCAACAAGGTCAAGCTGGAAGTAATGGTGCAAGAGGACGGCGGATTTTCACCTGGAATACAGCATCTAATATTACAAACATCTCTCAGATTTCAGGACTGGAAGCGGGAGATATAATTCTCAACAGTGGCACAGCAACACGCACTATTTTAGGTGTGTCCGCTACCGTCGGTACACTAATATCGGTAACAAGCGCTACAGCTGGAAGTAATGCTGGTAACATCCGTGGTGCACAAGGTTTTACTGGACCACAAGGACCACCGGGAAGTGGCGGTGGCGGTCTTTCCATACATAACTTTTTTTGTTCAAGTGGAGGATCGTGGATTAGTGTTCCACACGGCATGCCCATTTTTGTTAAAATGCAAGTTATGTTTAGCAGTGGCTCAGCATTTGATGTAGCTTTAAGTTTTGATTCAAGTGGCTCTGCACAAGGTTCATTTATGAATTCTTGGGGTGATCATCTTATAATTTGGGGTGGATACTCTGGTAGCAGCTTATCATTTAGTTTTAGCGGCAGTGGAAATGCATGGGGTACACCCCAAGCAATAAACGGCATGCTAGTTCATGCTCCAATATAAGACAAGATTAATTTAGCAAATCAGATTAGCTACGGCGATTTGTCTATAAAATTTATAGTAGCAAAGGAGAAATAAAAATGAATCAACATGAACAATTCCCAGATGAAAAAATAATACATAGTGAAGAGCAAACTCATTATGAGGAAATTCAAAATGGAGAACCATGTCCACATAAAGGACAAACTTGTTATGAGCAAGAAGACTGCCATGATGAGGTTAAACATGATGAACAAATGCAAAGAGCAGAGTTTTTGCAAAAATTTGAAGAGTTCAAAAACTCGCCTACTGTTAGAATCGGTCAGCTAATAGCATGGTTTAATTGGTATGATAGGCAAATCAATCAATACAATCGTGCAATGCGGATTGGCACTGCATGGAGTGCTGTATATCAAGACAGGACTTACAACTCAATAGAAGAGCTTGATGCAGATGCGGAAATTAAACAACAAGAGATTAGACAATTAAGAGAATCAATTATGCAAGGTCAAATGAATAGTCAAAATTTTGAACAGGGATAATGGTGAAGTGTATGGCATATTCAACAAGAGAAATTATATGGATTATAGGGGCAATTTTAAGTATTTGTGCCACAGGCATTCCGTCAATTATAGGTCTGATACGCAAAACAAAGCAATTTGTTAAAGAGCGTAATTGGAACAAAGTTATGGAAGTGTTACCTAAGCTTATCTCTGAAGCAGAGCAATTCGTCAATTATCGAGGTCAAGAGAAAAAGGAATTTGTCAAATCCCGTCTTGCTATCTTTGCAGTCAAGAATAAAATTGTTTTTGATGAGGCAAGATTTGAGACGGCGATTGATAATATTGTCAGGCTCACTAGAGAGGTTAATAAACGAGAGAAGGATAGGCAACCGCACATTCAAGAAGATTATTATTCAAATCCCCACTCTAACCCACATAGTCATGTTTAATTTACTAAAACAAATTAAGCAACAGCTTAAATAATCAAAATTACAACTAACAATACAGGCTGTCTGCAACAATGACAGACAGCCTTTTGTGTTCAAAAAAATAATAACAAAAGGAGAGAAAAAATTATGACAACAAACAAATTAATTAATGATGATGAAGATAACAAAGAAATTATGAGTGATATAGTAATGGCGAATACTGCCTCATCAAATCCAAATACTTTTAATATAAGTACAGCATTATCGAGTTGGGGTGCCATAAACGATTGGTTGCGTGCCAATCCTAATGCAAGAGTGGGGGATCATATACGAAACATATCTAGTCAAGGATTACTTATTGGGAATATGAATCTGCAATTATTGCCCGCAGGGCGCACTGGAAGAATAAATACTATTGAATTTCCACCTGGTGGCATACAGCAAGGCGGTACTTTAAGCATTGATGTTTTGCCTGCTGTAATCGTGATGGAGCCTAGCGATGCATCTAAAATGAAACAAGCAAAATTGCAGTATGCGTGCGGAGCAGGGGCTGCGGAGGTTAATCTCTATACTGGGTGTACACGATTTGAATTTTCGGATATGAGTGTCGGAGCAAGCAATTTTGCAATTAATGTCTCTCATGTGTATAACTCACATACTGGTGGGCACATAGTTCCTGGTAGGACATCACCTATAGGCGATGGGTGGAAGCTAAATTTACAACAATTCTTGTTTCCTTATCTAACGCAATATGAATATCCTGGCTTTAGCAATGGAGATTTTGTATACATAGATGAGGCTGGTTATAGACATAGGTTTGCACCTTTAGCACTAACCAACGGAAGACTAGGAAGATACTTTGACACTACAGGATTAGGATTAACACTCACTGTTAGCGGCGCAGGAACAGGTGAAAGAGGGCTTGTGCGAGATGAAGCAGGTAATGAATTAGAATTTGATATCCATCGCTGGGTGATAATAAATTCAAGGTCCGCCATTAATGCAGCGATAAGAAAAGAATATTTTTATGACTCATTTTTTAGACTAATTGAAATACGGGATGCCAGAAAAACGAGTAGAAGAATACGCTTCCTCTATAACACTACTGGATTACTTAGTGAGATTAATTGTACAGAAAACAATATTCCTATAAAAGCTGTCGGCTATGGCTATACTGGGAATAACTTAACAAGTGTTGTTGCTAGATGTCCAGCAGGTGCAATTAAAAATATTGCTAGATTTACATACCGAATCCATGGCAACAGACAACTTTTAGAATTTGCAATGGATGAGCAGGACCATTCAGCACTTAGGTTTGAATATGAAAATCAAGTCATTAATAATAATCGCAGAATCCTTAGAGTGAATACCGGAGCGTTTAGTGCCGTAGCAAACGCAAATCAAGCTGATTTAATTGTTCCAGCAATTACAGGTCATGCTGTAGCCGGTAGTACGATTGTGGGTGGTTTACAACATAGATTCAACAGCAATGAAATTAATCGCTTTGCCTATCAGGCTGATTTTACACAAGTTTTTTATGAAATGCTAGGTACTGAATATCAACACCATTATAGATATGACGGAGAGCCATTAGCAGTTATTGAAAACTTTTCTAGTGGCGGGGTAGAGAGATTCAAATCTATTACACCTTCATCCGATAGCGGCATTAGGTTAGATTGGCAAACTTCAACTGGTGCAAATTTTGATAGCACTAGAATTTTGACCGGATCAATGAATAGTGGAATAGCTGGTCTTAGAATATTGAACAACGCAGGCAATCAAACGGCAATGCAAGTGCCGCTAAGAGAATTAAATCAAACACAAGGGCGCTGGAGAAAGTTTGTCGTTTCTGCATGGGTAAGATTGAATTCAGCAAGTGCTTTAGCTGGCACTCCGACTGATACTAAATTGAGAGTGACATTTGATAACGGACGACTTAATGAGACACAACAGCATATAGAAATTATCATAGATAAAACTAAATTGAATCGTTGGCAGCTTGTTTCTTTTGAACACACATTATCTGATGTGCAAACTAGAAACTATACGGTTGACTTTATGAGTAATTCATCAAGCACATTTACTTTTAATATAGCAAATGTGCGCGCGACTTTAACTCCACTGCATGATATTCGCTCTAACCAAGGTTATTCACCTAGAGATCTAAGAGATTTTACACGAGTTGTAATGACTACAGCAAACAATACTACTCATACAATACATTTAGGAGATTATAGAGTAAGTCAAAACAATAACTTTGTAACAAAATCAGATGTACTAAGCTCTCTAAAAAGTGTGTTTGTACGAGGTGTCAACAGCTTTGATTTCTTTTATAATGCAGGAAGAAGACGGATAGCCAATATAAGAAATGTTGTGTTTTGGGATAATCTAAACCCTAACCGAAGCTATCCCTTAGCATTAAACGGAGAGAACAACCCATCATTTTTTGAAATGGTTCACTTAAAACATAATCTAAGTGTGCGAACATGGTATCAATTTTCAAACTCTCCCAACAGAATTCGTGTTATTAGTGAGGCTACAGGAAAGATAAACAATATTACTAGCACATCTCGCAAGATGAATACTTATGCGTGGAGTGGCTTACTGACAGAGGAATTAGATGAATATCGTGTGAGAAATTTGCATGAATATGATACTCATGGAAACCTACTAAGCGTTACAAAGCAAAACATAGATAACATGAATTTTGGAAAAATGCTAAAACGCTATCGTTATGATTCTAATACTCCATTATTGAGAGAAACTCTGACGGGTGAAACCAATGTACGAGGTAACTGGATTACATACAATACCCCACCCTTATCAAGAGAAAGTCATGTGGATACTGCCAAAGAAGATATGCGAACCGACATAAAATTAGATAGACACTTTAGTAATTTAGAGTCGGTTTCGTTTGCATCATTGCCAAATGAGAGCAATAACAATACCGCTCAATTTGGGTATCAAAGCGGCAACCTGACAAACATAACCAATACAGCTAGTGGGTATTCTATGAATTATGGTTTTGGCTATGACACATTCAATAATATAACTAGTTTTAGTATCAATGGCAACACTGTAATAAATAAGCGTTTTCAGCCCGACCGAAACCATGGATTAGAGGGTCATAGGTATGCCGCTATTCGCTATGCAAACCAGCCCAACAATGAAATATTTCACCTATATGATAGCTATAACAGACAAATTTGTTCCATAGAACAAAACAATCTTGAGTGTCCTAAGAAAGAATTACTTTTTATGGATTTGCCATTAAATATACGCAGCAATGATATGTCTTTTTCTGCAAAGCTAAGAAAATCAGTTGACAGGTATTCAAATATTGAGTATACTTATCACTATGATGAGTTTGATAAGGACTTTGTAAGAGTGGTAGCCAGTGCTATCAATGGTAATCTTAACTATGAATCAGAGTATACAGAGGAACTCAATACTCAAACAGCAAAGCATAAGGTTGAAAACACCAATGAGACCACTGTAATAACTCTCGTTGATCCTACAAAGTTTCTCAATCCTAGACATACTAGAAAAGTATTCGGTAACTTTGTAGTTAGATACGAATATGATTGTCTGGGAAGGTTGAAAAAATTGATTACAGAAAATGGAGGAAGTGAGTTAGCTTATGATGAATATGAAGAATATATGACTTATCTAGTAGATGGAGTTGTGTTTGAGACTACTTTGCCTACAAGGCATAAATCATATCAAATAGGTGCTACTGTTACAAAACAAATCGGATATGATGCTAACTGTAACATCACACACATAGGTCATATTGATGCTCAAGCTACTAACGATTGGAGAGATACATTGTATGAGTACGATAACTTTAACAGATTAACGGAAGAGCGTATTGATGTTTATGGTGTCAGCAAAGGTGCTAATTTCACAACATATGATGCAGGCGGAAATGTAAGAACAAGGACACGAATTGGGGCAAGTATGGACACTTATCATTATGCAGATCCAACCAATCAAGATCGCTTGACAAGCATAACAGGCACAGCAACAAGACATTTTACATATGATGTCTGCGGCAACCCCACAAGGTATAAAACAACTTCTGCCACTTCTACTCCCAACATGACATGGATAAGAGGCCGGATGCTGTCTTCATACAACTTTAACACCGGCAACAACATGAGCTATGTCTATGGGGCTGACGGACTAAGAACTAGAAAAACCAACTCTAGAAACACTAATTTTACAAACTATCTTTGGGAAGGCGGCAGATTGCGGGGCGAGAACAGGCACAATGCCGGCAGTGCTACGCCAAACCTATGTTTAAGGTTTTTACATGATGGGCAAGGATTGTGCGGTATTCAAAGTTTTGCAGGCGGTTCATCTCCCGGTGCGGTTTTAAGGGTAGAGCGTGATATTTTAGGTAATGTGGAAAGGATATGGCAGGGCAACAATCATACATTAGCAAGGTATGAGTATGATGCGTGGGGTAATCATAAGATATTTACACGCCCAAGTATACATAGCGATGACGAGATAGAGATATACGATAGTATGACAGGTGTGGTGCATCCTCAACACCAAAATAACATCGGCATA